>OGEQ01000004.1_pt1 | contig 244159 bp, 210 predicted proteins | sample 1570731 | NCBI WGS metagenome assembly OGEQ01 (sample SAMEA2582132, study PRJEB24529) | metagenome | biome: Human gut stool | place: China | collected 2011
TATTGGCCGCTTCCTGATAGATAACCGGGTCGTAGAACATGTGGTAATAAAGCTCTGCTGATGCGGTGTTTGATGCCGGTTTTCCATCTACCGGCCGCGGATCGTATTTCCAATTCACTTTTGCTGTGGCGATGTTCTTCCTGATGTAAGGATCGCCGCTGTTGAGGTCTGCAAACTCTTTCCTGTGTTCATCGATAAGCTCTCTAGCCAGACAGCCTTTAGTCCCCAGACGGACATTAAAGATGAACTCAACTTTATTGATCAGACAGTCGTTGATGTTCTTTACGCTGTTGTAGCCTTTGTCAGCAACCAGAACGACGTTCTTCATGTTTAGAAGTGCCTGATCGGCAATCGTATGACGAATGGTGCTGACATCAGGAACATTTCCGTCATAAAAGCGATAAAAAATCGGAAGTCCGGACTTCTGATCTACCAAGAAGAGAACGTTTAGCTGCGGCAGCGCATCATCGTCTTTGTTTTTACCGTATTCAATATGAGTTAAGCGCGTAGAGTAAGAAGAGATTGAGGTCGAATCCAGGGCAAGAATGATCTTGTTGTCTTCGTCTTCTTGAAGATAACTGCGCATCAGCAAGAAATAACGCTGGGCATCGCGCAGCTCTATCCTCTGGAAGAGGCGAGTTATCGCCGAAGGGCTCAGCGGCCGCGGATACGGCAGTCTTGTCGTCTCTGCAAAGGTTTCATAGAAATTAACGTTGTTGTTCTGATTAAGAATTAAAAAGTACGCCAAGGAAAGGATTTTTTTATAGTCTTTGTTCCTTGGAAAGCACTCCTTTAAGAACTCTCCGACGGGGGAATCGGCAACGATCTGATCTAAAGCCCAAGTAGCACCGGCGTGAAGCTTCTTTATGTTGCGAGCCTGTTCAAGAGTGATGCCTTCTTCGGAGATCTGCGTAAAGACATAATCTTTTCCTTTTCTCTCAACCTGATAGTTCCGAAATTCAGGATGTTCCTGAAGGAAAGCCTCATCAAAACGAATTTTTCCGTCCTTTTGGCCGCCAAGGATTGTCCCAATCTTTTTGGATTCACCTCTTTTGCTCCGCTTGAGTTCTCTATCCCAAACGTTTTTATACGTGTAAACGTAATAAACGGAACCTGCCTTATTGATCAGAATCGGAGGAAGCTTCGGATTTGTCATTGATAGATCTCCATATATAATGATCTAGTTTAGCACAAAAAATCCTCGATTTCAACATTAACCTTATGTTTTATTGAGGATTTTTAAAATAATGAAGATCTAGAAACGCAAAACTTCAGGTAACCAAGTTTTATTACGACAAAAATTGACGTGATACTCATTAAATTAGGAATTGAAGATAGATTCTTCTTTCGACTTCTAAACGGTCTGAGGAGAAGATATCTCTGCCTTTTTAGGCTCGGCGCGTGTTAAGGAGGGCCGCCGAACCGACAAAAGGTTCAAGAATAATAAGTCGGTAAGAAAGAAGTCGTAAATTTTAAGCGTCAGAAGATGATGCGAATTCAGTTTCAGAGAACTGATTTCAGGAGCAGGATATGGCAGTCAGGTACGTTGTCGAAGATAACAGCTGGGGAGGAGAAGTTAACGTTCCTCGGAAAGAATTTGGCTTTAATCGTTTGCGCTATCTCTGGGAACATTGTCCGACGGGTTTGCTTTATTTCCCGAATGCGAGTCAGGATGACGTTAATCATGATTTAGCCAGAGATATCAGGCTCAAGGTCAATGCACTTCGCTTCGGCTACATCTCTATCGACCTTAAGGACGGCGGGAAGGCCTTTTTTGTTTTCGACAGACGCATTAGACGACAAGACAACATAAGGTTGAAGGATTGGCTGGTAGCACTGGGTGCCATTGCCGATCTTCCGTATATTGTCTATGCGCCGGCTGGCCGGGACTATCATCGCGTCAATTCCTGGTTCTCTTTTCCTTCCATGCGTGGGGCCATGGGCAGAAAACTCTTGGATTCCGAAGTGTTAGCCAATACGCCTATTCGAGAAAACGTCATGGCTGATACGCTGATCGGGAAGCCCGGGCTCACTGCTGAGCTGTCGGAAGCTGTAGTCAATATGGCACCGGGCTTTGTCGAACATCCTTTCTTTGCGATACCGTGGCGTTTGGATAAGGCGATTCACGCACCCATTGAACTGCCGTCCGGGGAAAAAAGAACGGTGGATCAGGTCATAAAACCTTACACGGAGCCGGTTCAAGTCAAGGTTAGATGGGACTAGCTGGCGCCTAAAGGGATTCTGCCAATCGAGGCCGAAGGTTGAAGTAACTAGAATATTCCCATAACTCAATCAACCCAAGGGAAAAATGATGAAAAGACTTCTCTTGACTGCAGTTGCGGCCTCACTTCTCTCTTCCGCTTTTTTGATCTCTGTTCCTGCTGCTCAGACAGAAGAAGCGGCTTATAAACTGGTACTCCTCAGGCACGGCGAGAGCCAGTGGAATCTTGAAAAACGTTTCACCGGATGGTCGGACGTTGACCTTACGGATAAAGGTCGAGCCGGAGCCGTTAAGGCAGGCGAGATTATGAAAGGAGCCGGCGTCAATTTCGATGAAGTTCATACTTCTAAGCTGAACCGTGCTATTGAAACTGCTCAGCTGGCCCAAAAAGGCATGTCTGCTCAATGGCTTCCGCTTCAAAAATACTGGCGCCTGAATGAACGTTGCTATGGTGATCTCGAAGGCAAGAAACGTGAAGATGTTGCCAAAGAGGTCGATGACGATCAGGTAAAATCTGGAGAAGAAGCTTTGATGTTCCGCCGCCTCCCTTAGCCGTGACAGATGCTCGCTCACCGGTCAAGGATCCTCGTTATGCAGATCTGGATCCTCGCATCATACCGGCCTCTGAAAGCCTTAAAGATGTCATTGCACGAGTCGGTCCATATTGGACGGATCAGCTTCGTCCGGCAATTAAATCCGGTAAGACAGTTTTAGTGGTCGGACACAGCACCAACCTCAGAGCCTTGTCCGCTTGGATTGAACCGAATTTGGACCCTAAAGCGCTTCAGAAGTTAGAAATCAAAAATACCAAACCGATTCTCTACGAGTTCGATAAAGATATGAATGTAATCGGTAGAAAGGTATTAGAGCCGACTACAGAGAACAAAGAATAAGACAAGAGCTAAAACTCTTGATTCATCACGGATCAAGGATCTGACAAAAACAAAACGCCCGTCATTTCTGACGGGCGCTGCAGTTTTAGTAACTACTCAGAATTACTTAGCTTCGTGAGCGAGCTTTTCAGCTGTCTGCGGAGGTGTAGCACGCGGGATGATAACGCCTGTGGGGTTCTCAGCAGCGTTGCGGCCGGCGATACGACCGAATGTCACGATGTCAGCCATAGCGTTTCCGCCGAGACGGTTGCCGCCGTGGACACCGCCGGTAACTTCACCAGCAGCGAAGAGACCCGGGATAACGTTGCCCTGGTGGTCCAGAACCTGAGCTTCAGTGTTGATTCTCAGACCGCCCATTGTGTGGTGGACAGCCGGAGTAACCATAACTGCGTAGTAAGGAGCTTCGGTCAGAGGACGCGGCATATCGGCACGGCCGAACTGAGCGTCTTTCTTGTCAGCCTGGAACTTGGCGTAGTCAGCCAGAGTGGCTTTCAGGTTGTCAGCGTTGATGCCGAGTTTCTGAGCGAGTTCTTCAGGTGTCTTGCCTTCAGTAACGAGACCCTTCTTGATGTATGTTTCGATGGCTTTCAGGCTCTTGCGAACGCTGTTATCGAAGAAGAGGTAGCCGACTTTGTCAGTCTGCTTCAGTTCGGCAGCAGAAACGACGTCACGAGTCTGGAGTTCGTTGATGAAGCGTTTGCCTTCTTTGTTGACGAGGATAGCGCCGTTGCCGCGAACAGCTTCAGTGATCATTTCGCCGTTGCCGGGGACAACTGTCGGGTGAGTCTGAATCTGTTTCATGTCAACAGTAGCAGCACCGACCTTTTCAGCCATGATGATACCGTCACCGGTTGCGCCGGGCTGGTTAGTTGTAGCAAAGCCTTTCAGTTTCGGATCGATCTTAGCGACCATGGCCTGGTTGGCAGAGAAACCGCCGGAAGCGATAACAACAGCTTTAGCGTGGACGATCTGAGCAGGTTTCTTGCCCTGTTTGAACTGAACGCCGACAACCTTGCCGTCTTTAACGATCAGCTTCTGAGCGTCAGCCATCGTACGGATGTCGATGTTGCGGTCTTTGGAAGCCTTGTAGAGAGTTCTAACAACTTCAGCACCGACGAAGCCGCCGCCTGTCGGACGGTGGGCGCGTTTCTGGGAAGCACCGGCCATCATGCCGACGTCGTTCAGGTCACCGCCGAGGTCGTTAATGAAGTCGACAGAATACTTGGCGTTGTCAGTGAGTTTGTGGTCAAGGTCGGGGTTGTTGAGATAGTGGCCGCCCTTGATCGTGTCGTTGAAGTGAGACTCGATGGAATCTTTGATTCCGAGTTTAGCCTGGGGCTTTGTTTCGGCTGCGTTCAGGCCGCCGGCTGCACGGTTTGTGTTGCCGCCGACCATAGCCATTTTTTCAAGAACGATAACTTTTTTGCCGAGGTCATGGGCTGTAACAGCAGCAGAGAGGCCTGCACCGCCGGAGCCGATAATGACGACGTCGGCTTGTTCAGCTGCAACTGCAGGCATTGCAAAAGCAGCGGAGACTAAAGAGGCCAAAAGAATTTTTTGCATTCGATTCTCCTGAATGAGTCAAGTAATTGTCAAACAAGGGGAGATTTTACGATAAGTTGCATTTTTTTGATAGGGTCATCCCTTAATCCAAAATACCGAGTTAGCAGGTTAGTTTTAATACTGTTTTATCAATAAGTTGGAGGGGAGTCTGTTACAAATGTTCAATCCATCCTCCCTCATATTGGGATTTAAGGATAACCCTAAATCTATCGCTTATTTAGGTTTTCCAAAAATGACTTCTTCTATTTGTTCTGTAGAAGAGCCCGAGAAAATAGGAATATATTTCCCCGCCTTATTTTTGTAGACACCGAGCGGAACAGATGTCACTCCGGACCAGCGGGCGATTTTTGCATTGGTCCAAACTTCATCTCTATATTTTTGATCGACAGGAATGCCTTCCGGATTTAACCCTCTGAATCCGGCGTCTTTGAAGTGGAGTTCGTGTTCTCCGTATTTTTCCCAAGGGTTAGATGAGGAGAGAATCAGGGCCGCCTGAGAAATGCTGAGATCTCTTAGAACGGGGACCAGATACCAGACAAAGTTAACCTTGTCGGTGAGCGGCATCGTTGCATTCCAAAGACGTGAGCACCAAGGACATTGCGTATCAGAAACGATGACAACGGAGGGAAGATCGGAAGATGCTTTGGGATTTTTAATACCAAATCCGTTTGCAAGCATAGACTCGTATAAATGATCGAGCTGGGTTCCGGCTCGAAGACGCGGATACTCGGCCGAACTCGGAACGGTTTCGGGACGAATGCCGACTTTATCGGCTGCAAAGGCAGCTCCTGCAGAGAACGCGGCAGACACTGCTAACAATGTTCTTCTCAACATCTTCCTCTCCGGTTGTTTTGTTGATGTCTTTTTAGTGTATCTCCTGGAGGCGCCGGATAGACTCATCAATTCAAAAAAGAAGCAGGACGCACAAACAAAAACACCGGCCAGGACACGGACCGGTGTTTTGATGCATTGAGCAGGAGAACATCATGCTCGGAAAACCGTTGCCAGCTTTCCCCAAAAAGCTTCTTTCGAACATCTGTAAGGTTTTGCGGAGCACCCCAATTACTCCAACCCCAAACAGAGGGTTTCGGTTTCCTGAATCTGAATAACCAAGATTGCTTGTGCAATATCGCGGTGGTGGCGCAATTAGTTCGTTCAGAACAGAAACAAGTATACATAAAAATTTCTCATTATTCAATATTGGAATAACAAGATTTATTTTTTTAATTAGAGGCGGAAAAAAGCGTCAAGAGAGGCAGGTGAAGTTCCGTTCAAACCTATAAGGTCGGTAGAATGCAGGGATAAGAAGTGCACTTTAGGAAAAATAAAATCATGAGCTACACCATCGGAGAACTTGCTAAGAAATTCAATATTGCGCCCTCTGCACTTCGTTATTACGAAAAGGAAGGGCTCATCCCCGGCGTGAAAAGAAAAGCTTCGGGTGCACGCGAATTTGAAGCAAAAGACTGCGAAGTCCTGCTTCTGATCGATTGCCTTAAACAAAGCGGGATGTCTATTAAAGAGATATCTCACTTTATTGAACTCCTTCACGCCGGAGAAAGGACTCTGGAAGATCGCGCTGATATCCTGAGCGACCTAGAAGTCAAGTTCAAAGAGGAACTTAAGCGGCAGAAGCAAACGTTAAAGCGCCTTCAGTATGAAAACTGGGTCTACCGACAGGCTGTCCGTCTGGGAAGTATCGAAGCGGTTGAAGAGCTGCCGTCGGCTTCAATGCCCAAGAAACTGCGCAAGATAAAAAAGAAAATCGATCGAATCTGCCGTCCTGAAGAAACGTTCTAATTATTAATTCGAAGCTTAAATGAAAGTCGTCGTTACAACAAAAGATTTTTGCGAAGAAGCGAAGCGCTATTTAGAGTCTGAAGGCTTTGAAGTTGCGCTGCGCAACAGGCTGGGTATCGGCGCCGGGGCGCCTGACGACGTTCTGTACCCCGTGGTAGAAGACGCTGATGCAATAATCGCCGGAACAGAAACCTATCGTCCCGAGCTTCTCGCCCGCTTAAGGAACCTCAAGCTTATTTGCCGCAACGGCATCGGCTACGACGCGATCAACCTTGATGCACTTCGCAAAGAAGGCATCGGGCTGACAAGAACCAAAGGCTTTGTTGAAGGCGCGGTTGCCGAGCAGGTGATGGCTTATATCCTCTATTTTGCGCGGCGCGTTGATCTGCAAAGTGCAGACATGCATGATCACTGCTGGAACAGCCGCTTAATGCCAGGCGCTAAGAATCACACATTAGGGCTTGTCGGATTTGGCGGAATCGGAACAGAAGTGGCAAAACGCGCAGTGCCTTTCGGGATGAAAGTAATTTATTTCTGTCGTCATCCGAATCCGGCTGATGATGCGGCTTACGGCGTGCAAAGCGTTTCGATGGAAGAGCTCCTCAAAGAAAGCGATTACGTTGTCGCTGCGGTTCCGCTTACGGATCAGACGTTCCATCTTTTTAACGAGGAACGCATTGCTCAGATGAAGGCCGGTTCGGTTCTGATCAATATTGCCAGAGGACCGGTAGTCGACGAAGAGGCGCTTGCTCAAGCGTTGGCCTCCGGACACCTGGGCGGCTGCGCGGTAGATGTTTTTCCAAAAGAGCCGTGCACGAATTCGGTGCTGACTCGATATGCGAACGCGCTGCTGACGCCTCACTCTGCGACCTCAACTGCAGAAAACAGCAAGGCAACCAATTTTGCGGCGGCCAACAACCTCGTTAATTATCTGAAAAAAGATATTGACGCCAAATATGTCGTAGTCCAGGGCACCCGCTACTAATCGGTTATCCAAAAACAGAAAACCTCGGAAGGCTGAAAATCTTCCGAGGTTTTATTTAGTGTTAATCGCTTAACTTTGAGGCCGATTAGCGATGAATGTTATAGCGCAGCCAAACGTAGCCGGAACCGATGGTTTCGCAATCGATTAATTCCAGACGATTCTTCTTGAGCGGCTCAACGACGCCCTGGCATTCGATGACGGAAGGATGATCGGATTCACCGTCAAGGCCCGGGTAAACAATCATGCTCAGTTCATCAACCAAGCCCATCTGAAGGAAGTTGCCGCAGGTAATGGCGCCGCCTTCGAGGAGCATGTGTTTTACATTGAAATCGTGTTCGAGGTGTTTGAGGGCACTCTGTGTTTCTTCAAGTTTGGAACCGGGAGTGCGCATGATGTAGGAAACGCCGATTTCTTCCAGTTCTTTCTGATAAGCACGAGTGACGTGACTTCCGAGAACGGCAACGATATGTTCGCCGCTGGGAAGTGTCGGAGATTTGTAGTGGAGGCGGCCTTGGATATCGAATACGACGGCAAGCGGCCTGCCTTCGCGTTTACCGATGAACGTATTCGTCTGCATGGTCTTGTGGCCTTCCATCGGTTCTTTTTCTTCTACGACATCAGCGCCGTACTCGGCCATGGTTTTGCGTCCGACGATCCAGCCGTCTGCGGACAATTTTGCATCAGCGGCTTCATAAACCTCTGTGACACTGGAGGAGGCGTTGTAGAGAGGACTCCAGTATTTCGGAAGCAGGCGACCGTCAACGGACATGATCATATGGCAGGTAATTTTCATTTTGCGTCTCCTTTTTTGACGTGGTGGAGAGGGCGAGAGCCGAAGGGAAGTGCGGTGGGATGCGGCAGCCCCGCGCCCGTATTCTAAGTATGCTCCAAGTTGGAGCATAAGTGAAGAGGAAAAACCGCAGGCCAAAGCCCCGACTCACGCAAGGGGTTAGGCCTGTTGTGCACTGAAATGGTGCTTGGTTAGGGAAGGGTTTTTCTTTTCTGACAGTAAGAATCTTTGGGGCTTAAGGACTAGAAAGTTGGCACAGATTATGCGTGGTGATGGTTAGATCCCACGAGATCGTACAACAAACTAATCAGGAGCCCTTATGAAACTAATATTTGCGGTTTTTAAACCCTTCAAGCTCGACGAGGTCAGAGAAGCGCTGACTGAGATCGGTATCACCGGAATGACGGTAACGGAAGTTAAAGGTTTCGGACGTCAAAAAGGCCACACAGAACTGTACCGAGGTGCGGAATACGTCGTGGATTTTCTCCCGAAAGTTCAAATCATGGCGGCATGCCCGGACGGGTTGATCGATATTGCGACGGAAACGATCCGAAATGCGGCAAACACCGGAAAGATCGGCGACGGCAAGATTTTTGTGATGCCGTTGGAAGAAGTGGTTCGTATTCGTACAGGTGAAACAGGGGAAGGTGCATTATGAGACTTACAGCCTTACTTTTAGCTCTGCTTTCTCCCGCGGCATGGGCGGCGGAAGAAAGTGCAATGAACGCAGCCGACGTGTCCTGGATGATGGTCGCAACGACACTCGTGCTCTTTATGACAATCCCGGGCATTGCGCTTTTTTATGCCGGTATGGTCCGTAAGAAAAACGTTTTATCCGTCGTGATGCAGAGCTTTGCAATCTGCTGCTCGATTACGATTGTTTGGTATGTCTGCGGTTACTCTCTCGCTTTTACCGAAGGCAACTTCTTTATCGGCGGCTTTGACAAAGTTTTTCTCCACGGAATCGGCATCAACACCATGCAGGGCTCTATCCCTGAGATGCTCTTCATGATGTTCCAGATGACGTTTGCCATTCTGACGCCGGCTCTGATGTGCGGTGCTTTTGCGGAACGCATGAAGTTCTCGGCGCTGTTCCTCTTCATGGTGCTCTGGTCACTGTTTTGTTACGTGCCCATCTGCCACTGGGTTTGGGGTCCGGATGGCTGGCTTGCTGCCGCAGGTGCCCTGGACTATGCCGGCGGTACCGTTGTGCATATCAACGCCGGTGTCGCAGGTTTAGTGGCCTGTCTAATGCTCGGCAAGCGTATCGGCTACGGAAAAGAAGCGATGGCTCCGCACAACCTGATTCTGGCCATGGTCGGTGCCTGCTTCCTGTGGATCGGCTGGTTCGGCTTTAACGGCGGATCCGGTTTGGCTGCCGACGGCCGCGCAGTTATGGCGATCGTGGTTTCTCAGATCGCCGCCGCTGCCGCAGCGCTGATTTGGATGGCCTGCGAATATGTAGAAAACAAGCGATTCACAGTGCTGGGCGCTATTTCCGGTGCAGTTGCCGGTTTGGTTGCGATTACTCCGGCATCAGGCTTTGTTGAACCGGCACCGGCACTCTTCATCGGTTTATGCGGCGGATTTATCTGCTACTTCGGAGCCACTCGACTCAAGCATTGGCTGGGTTACGATGACTCTCTGGATGCCTTCGGCGTGCACGGCGTCGGCGGTATTGTGGGTGCCATCCTGACCGGTGTGTTTGCTTCCGAGGCGATTACGGGCTCTGCGATGAAGCCGGTTCTTGAACAGGTATGGGTTCAGACAGAAAGCGTTATCGCCACTCTCATCTACGCATCGATTGTTACTTACGTTCTCTTGAAGCTCGTTGATGTCATGATCGGTATCCGAGTCTCCGCAGAAGAAGAGCGGATGGGTCTGGACTTGAGTCTGCACGGCGAACGCGTGGAATAACTTTCCACCTAATTCTTCAAAACAATTGAGGGTCTTCGGACCCTCTCTGTGTATTTATTCGGATTTTTGAGCAGATGAGGTATCAATGAGATGGGTCTAAAGCCTGTTGGAGCAAAAACGATCGGCCCGGAGTAAAGTTCGGACTGGTTTCTTGATATCGGAGCTCGCATTTCTCTAAGCTAAATCGGCATAATTTAGCCGTTCAAAAATAAATAGCCGCAGAGGGAATCGAACCCCCTGCGCGCTATGGTGATGTGTTCTATACCACAGACACTCACCGCAGACCATTTTAGCTCCTTGCCAATAAGATTGAAGCCTATTGCTCTTTCTGAGGTAGAACGGACAAAAGTGAAAGGCTGAAGTTCCTATTGAAGAACTTCAGCCTTGTTTGTCCGCAGAAGAGATTAGAAGATCTGGCCTCTGACGGAGCTGTCATTGATCAGAGCTCCGATAGGATCATCGGTAGCCGGCTGATCGAGTCCGAGATTCGGAATGGCGTCTTTACGATTGGTGTAGTAGAGATTGCCGCCTTCTTCCGTTACGCCCGGAGGCGCTTTGCGAACGACGTTCGGCTCATTCTTAATGGCTTCTCTCATGTAATCAATCCAGACCGGAAGCGCTAAGCCTGCGCCTTGAGCTCTGCGGCCTAAGCTGCGCGGCTGGTCAAAGCCCATCCAGACGGCCGCACACTGGTCGCCGGCATATCCGACAAACCATACGTCAAACGCATCGTTACTGGTACCGGTCTTGCCGGCAATATCCGTTCTTTTAAGCATGGCGGTTGCGCGTGCTGCTGTACCGGAAGTCGCAACGCCGTGCAGCATCTGATGCATGATGTAAGCGTTGCGCGGATCAAGCGCTTCAACCCCGGCTACTTTTTCTGCTTCCGCGGTCGACTGCATCAGGACTTTGCCGGAAGCATCGGTGACTTTGGAAATCAAATACGGTTCTGTTCTTCTGCCGACGTTGGCAAAAACGGAGAAGCCTTCCACCATCTGCCACGGAGTAACGGATCCGGCACCGAGGGCCATAGACAAATGCGGCGGATGTTTATCCGAGTCAAAGCCGAAACGCTGGATGAAGTCCACTGCATAGCGAGGCGTGATCGCCTGAAGAATTCGAATTGAAACGAGGTTTAGCGATTTCTTCAAGGCGTCCTTCATCATGATCGGGCCGCTGAACTTGCCGGAGAAGTTCTTCGGATTCCACTTCTTAAAGCCGGTTTCAGACGGATCCAAGACGATCGGAGCGTCATTGATGACTGTCTGCGGAGAAAATCCTTTCTCGATCGCAGCTGAATAAATAAAAGGCTTAAAGGACGAGCCCGGCTGACGCCACGCTTGAGTGACGTGATTAAATTTATTCAGGGCGAAGTCATAGCCGCCGACCATTGCTTTGATGGCGCCGGTGTTGTACTCCGTCGCAATAAAAGCGGCCTCAGCCTGAGGAATTTGGGTGATTTCCCAATAGCCTTCCTTGTTGCTCTGAAGTCTCAGCACAGATCCCGGGACGATCTTGATATCAGGCTTTGCTTTTGGCTGAAGTGCTTTCTTCACGAAATCCAGACCTTTGCCTGTAATAGAGATCACCTTGCCGTGAGACATTTGGACTTTAACTTCCGTCGGCGAGACTTCTAAGGCGACGACCGCCGGCATATCGGTGGCAATCAGCGCTTCCTGCAGTGCATTGGAGATGTTTTGTTCGCGCGTCTTCGGATCGCTGATATCGACTTTGGCTTCGGGGCCTCGATAGCCTTGACTGTGGTCATAAGACTGCAAGTGGCTTCTTAGGGCCTTGTAAGCGTAGCCCTGATCTTCAGAATTAATCGTGGTGTAAACGTTCAGACCCCGAGTATAGGTTTCCTGCTGGAAGATGTCGAACATCAGCGTGCGGACAAGTTCGGCAACGTATTCGGCATGGAGAGATTCATTCATGCGGGTCGGCGTGCCGACCTGCTCGGCAACACGCGTCAGGCGTGTCTGAATCGGCGCACTGACTTCTTTTTGGTACTCAGCTTCGGAGATGTAGCCCAGATCTCTCATGCGGCCGAGCACGTAGTCTCTACGCATCTTGGCGCGTTTAGGACTTGCAAACGGGTTGTAAACCGAAGGAGCGGCAGGAAGGCCGGCCAGAGTGGCAGCTTCTCCGGCCGTCAGTTGCTGAAGACTTTTGCCGTAGTAAGTGCGTGCAGCCGCAGCAAAACCGTAAGCGCGGTTGCCGAGGAAGATCTGGTTCATGTAAATCTGAAGGATCTCATCTTTGCTGAGATTGGCTTCGATCTTGAAAGCCATTGCTACTTCGTAGAGTTTACGAATGTAGCTTCGTTCGCTGGAGAGGAAGAAGTTGCGGGCGACCTGCATCGTGATGGTGGAGGCACCCTGACTCTTTCTGCCGGTAGCTAAATTATTTAGCGCAGCACGAATGAAGCCTTTGGGTTCGATACCGGCGTGCTGATAGAAGCCGTCATCTTCTGCAGAAATCAAAGCTTCTTTGACGAGCGGCGGAATTTCGTTAATCGTGACGAAGTCGCGGCGTTCTTCGCCGAATTCGGCAATCAGCTTGCCGTCGGCGGTCCAGACGCGCATCGGGACCTTCGGCTTGTAGTCGACGACGGTGTCAATTGGAGGGAGCTGAGAGTAAACGAGGGCGAAGACGAAAAGCGCTAAACCGACGCCGGCCAAAGCGAGGGCAATGCAAGTTGCGACGAAGCCCTTAAAGAAAGCCCAGAGCCTGCTTCCTCCTTTTCGAGGCGCAGGGGCTTTCTTCGGAGATTTGTCGGCGGAACGAGCCGGCGTAGTTCTATTGGTATCAGCCACAATATTCTCACGTTAATTGTTTGTATGAGCGCCTAATTTTACCTTTTGGGGAGGAAAGCGTGCGCTTCCTCCCAACCTCTTGTTGTCTGAGCGCAGCTGTCTGACTGTTACAAACTGTAGCGACGGCTCGATGCTAGACAAAAAGGCTGTTGACCAGAATTACGTAAACGGCTGTTCCGGCAAAGATGGAAAGGAGCGGTTTTTTAACAAACCATTGGACAATCAATGTGAGGAAGACGCCGGCGGCTTCCGGAACAGGGAGACCTCCACGGGCGAGTGCTGAGCCGGTCGAGGCGTGCAGAACCAAAAGGACCATAATGGCGAGCGGAAGAAAATTGCCCACAACACCGACCCAGCGCTGCTTGCGCAGCCAGGAGGAGCAGGCAAAAGGCAGAAGGCGCTCAGCTGCGGTCACTGCGCCCATGGCGATGAAGACCGTAAAGAGATACATGTAATCATTCATGGCTGGAGCCTCCTGCGGAACGGGCGATCTTGGGCAGAGGATGCTTTTGGAAGGCAAAAAGGATTGCACTTAGGGCACAAATCGAAATGGCGATAGCTAACGCGTTGTCGGCACTAATAAAACGAGCGACGGCATAACCGATCAAGGCAACCCAGAGCGGTTTAGAGTTGACGCGGCCTCACCACTGTTCGCACAGGAGCATGGCGAAGAGACTTGTAAGAACAAAGTCGAAACCAGCGAGTTCGATTGTAGCGGCCGCGCCGAGTAAGCCGCCGATCAGACTTCCGAGAATCCACCATGAATAGTCGAAGAGTGCGATCAGGACCAGACGATCGATGGGTGCGTCTTTCTTCTCTGTTGTAATAAGAGAGTAAGTCTCATCGGTCAGCAAAAAGGCAATCAGCCATTTTTTCCAACCGGCGGTATGCAGACGATCTAATAAGAGAGAGGCCGTAGAAAACGTGCCGCAGATTGACGACAGCAGTTGCAAAAGCGATGGACGCCACTGTCATGTCGGCTGCCAGCATCGGAATCATCATGTATTGAACCGCCCCTCCATAAATCAGGATCGAGCTGATCGGTGGAATCCACCACGGAGCGCCTGCCTGTACGCAAAGGAATCCGAACACGATACCAAGCGGGATGTAGCCCATACACACCGGGATAGAGGCAGTAAAGGCGCCCTTCACTAAGGAAGTTTGAAGCTGCATTTCTATTTTTAGGATTCAAGGGACTAATTTTTCTTGTAGAAATCCATTTTAGTGAGTAAAACCTTTGATTGAATGGAACGCAGGAAAAAACACACGATCCTAGGCGTAAGTTCGCAGAATGAGGTTCCGCACCTTACATTAATAGGAGATAAGAGGAACTGAACGAAAACCTAAGGACATCATGTTTTGGAATCTATTTTGGCCGATTGCGCTGATCACGCTGGCAAACTGTTTCTATAACATCTGTACTAAATCCACGCCTGAACAGGCGAATCCTTTTCTCTCGTTGTGCGTTACTTACTTAACAGCCGCTGCGGTCTGCATTTCGGTCTTTCTTTTTTCTCAGTCGAGAGAGGCTGTTTCTCTAGAACTCTCGAAACTTAACTGGACGGCGCCGACGCTCGGCTTGGCTGTGGTGGCTTTGGAAGTTGGCTACATTCTCACATACCGGGCGGGATGGAAAATCAACACGGCCTCTCTGGTGACTAATATCGCTCTTGCCATCCTCTTGCTGTTCATAGGATTCTTGTTTTACGGCGAGCCGATTACCGGAAGGAAATTACTCGGTGTTGTCATTTGCGGTATCGGTTTGTTTTTCCTGATCAAATAACAGCGCCGGATCTTCAGGATCAAAAGTGCATTGCTAAAATTTAGATCATTCGCAGCTCTAAAAGCAAAGGAGTCATATGGCAGTACAACCTCCGAACCGGACGATAATCCTCGTCGGAATGATGGGTGCCGGGAAGTCGACGATCGGCAAAGCGCTTGCTGCATTAATGGGGACGAAATTCGTCGATCTCGACCGAGAGCTGGAAGAGCGCTGCGGAGTCTCGATTCCTCACATTTTCGAGACGGAAGGTGAAGCCGGCTTCAGGTGCCGGGAAACCCGTCTCCTGCAGGAATATGCTAGAGCATCCGATATGGTTGTTGCGACCGGCGGCGGAGTCGTTATCCGAGAAGAAAACCGAGAAATACTGAAAGCGTCTCCGGCTGTCGCGGTTCACCTTAAAGTTAGCCCTGAAGAGTGTTTCCGGCGGACACAAGGCACCGATCGTCCTTTGCTCCAATGCGAGGATCCGATGGCGAAGATCTGCCGTCTGCTGCAGGAAAGAGGACCTTTGTACGAGGAAGTCGCCGACATCTCTTATGAGACAGACGGAATGAATGCGGCGCGCGCCGCCCAAGAACTCCTCGACAGCATTCATCAACACCAATTCGTCAAAGAACAAGTATGAAAGAAGTACAAGTCAATGTTCCCGGCCATTCCTACACGATTAAGTTAGGGTCCGGCGTGATTAAAGACCTCCCGGCGGAATTGAAAAGGCTCAATCCTTCCAGCTGTCTCATCGTCACCAATATTACGGTGGGTTCGCTTTATCTGAAAAAAGTATCAGAACTCTGCAATACGGTTTGCCGTACGGAATCGGTCGTCCTGCCTGACGGCGAGGCTTATAAAGACTGGAACAGTGTCTCGGCAATTCTTGAAAAACTCGCATCGATGGGCGCGGATCGCAAGTCGGTCGTGATCGCACTCGGAGGCGGCGTGGTCGGAGACCTTGCCGGTTTTGCGGCGGCGATTTATATGCGCGGCATCCGCTTTATTCAAGTTCCGACAACATTGCTTGCGATGGTGGACTCTTCCGTCGGCGGAAAAACCGGCATGAATATGACGGCAGGGAAAAACTTAGTTGGAGCTTTTCATCAGCCGGAAGCCGTGATTGCCGACTCCGACTTTTTGCGGACACTGCCGGAAAGAGAAATTGGCGCCGGTATTGCAGAAATTATTAAGCACGGTGTCTTGGCAGATAAAGATTATTTCGAAGAGCTCGAGCGCGATATGGAGAAGTTAAGAGCGCTCGATCCCGAGACGGTGGCCGAAGTGGTCGGACGATCCTGCGAGATTAAGGCAGGTGTCGTTTCCCGAGATGAAAAAGAAAAAGGCGAGCGCGCCAAACTCAATCTTGGTCACACATTCGGTCACGCAATCGAAAAGCTCACCGGCTACGGCACCTGGCTGCACGGCGAGGCGGTGGCTGTGGGGACGGTTCTGGCGGCAGTGACCGCTGAAAAGCAGGGCAAGATCAATCGTGACGACGTTAAGAGAATTCGAGATTTGATTCATCGCGCCGGGCTTCCCGTTCGTATTTCTGGAATCAGTGCCGCGAAGGCAATTGAGGCGATGAAAGGCGATAAAAAGAGTACCAAAGGCGTTCCTCACTTTATTCTGCCGGTTGCGATCGGAACAACAGTGATCGAAGAAGTTCTTGAAAGCCTGATCAGGGAAGTTCTTTTGGAAGAAGGATATCAGCCATGATTACGGAAGGTTTTGAGCTGGCGGACTACGCCTGCAGTTCGGCAAACTCCCGAGGGCGGGCGATTGAAGAAAAGAGCAGTACGTCGCGAACGGAGTTTCAGCGGGATCGTGACCGCATCATCCATAGTTCGGCATTTCGCAGACTGGAATATAAGACTCAGGTCTTTGTGAATCACGAAGGCGATCTTTTCCGCACGCGTCTGACGCATACGTTGGAGGTTGCGCAGATTGCCCGCACAACCGCGACGCTTTTAAAGATCAACCCCGATTTAACGGAAGCGATTGCGCTGGCGCACGACCTGGGCCACACGCCCTTTGGTCACTCCGGCCAAACAGCGCTCGACCGCTGCATGGCTGATTTCGGCGGTTTTGAGCACAATCTTCAGTCGCTTCGTATCGTGGATCTCCTGGAAGATCAGTATCCGAACTTTGACGGACTGAATCTGACTTGGGAGACCCGAGAAGGGATTCTGAAGCACTGCAGCCGGGAAAATGCATTGCGCCTCGGTGCTCTAGGCGAGCGCTTTTTAAAGGGCGAGCAGCCGTCTTTAGAAGCTCAATTGGTCAACATCGCTGATGCAATAGCCTACAGCACACATGATATCGATGACGGACTGCGCGTCGGCTACCTTGATGAAAAGGACCTTATCGAAAACGTTCCGCTGTATGCTGAATATCATGCGCAGGTCGATGCGGAATATCCGGATATTCAGGAGCGCCGCAAGCAAAAGGAAGTGGTCAGACGCCTCATCGGTTACATGGTCGATGACTTAGTCTCCACGAGCCGAGCGAATATTGAAGCCGCGCAGCCGAAATCTCCGGACGATGTCAGAGCATTGAAGACGCCGCTGATTTCTTTCTCGGAAGAAGCGCGCGGGCAAATGAAAATTTTGAAGAGCACTTTAATGGACAAGCTCTACCGTCATTACCGCGTCTTGCGGGCGGTAGAAAAGTCCGCAGACATGATTACTCAGCTCTACCAAACTTTTGCGCGTTCCCCGGCGCTTCTGCCGCCGCTCTATCAGGAACGGTCCAAGCGATACGGCGTGGAACGCACGGTGGCCGATTACATCGCCGGTATGACTGATCGATATGCAGTCTTGGAATTTAACCGGGTGCTTAATCCGGCTTTCGAAATCTAAGTTGGAAACGCAAAAAAATCAGCCGGTTCTCGAGGAGAGAGCCGGCTGAAATTTTATGGCTTTATCGCGTCTAAACGATGGTGTTCATCTGTCCTGCATAGAGGATGAACAGACGCAGACACATCATGCCGGCAATCGCACAGGTACCAGCAAAGTAGAAGGAAACCTTGGATTCGGTACGCTTACCAGCAATAATCGAAGCGATCAGCGGAATGCCGAAACCGATACCGACGGCACCGACCCAGAAGACGACTGCCCAGATGCCGTCCGTGAAAGCACTGAAGGCAAGTTTGGCAGATTCGTTGCCGGAGAGCAGGGCAATGGCAATCATGAACAGGCAGAAAGCCTCGGTTGCCATGACCGGCCATTCGGCCTGGTGCATCGCGTGCATATCGGGATCTTCTTCGTGGGCTCCGAAGCAGCAGGCGGCCAAAATCTTAGTGGCAGCCATACCGGCAGAGATACCGGAAGCAACGAAGAGGGCGGGAAGCACGGCCGTGTTGATCAGTGGGAAGCGGATCAGCGCAGAGATCAGGAAACCGGTGTAGGCACAGATGGCAATTGCCAGCACCATCACGATCGCGTTGATCCAAACGCGGAACTTTTCCAGTTGGTCACAGACCGGTTTAACCCAGCCTAACAGCGGCCACTTGCTGAACGTGTCTGCAAAGGACATCACCATCAGCACTGCAACCAGCGGGATGTAGAAGAGCAGCATGACGCCGATACTCATCACACTCGTCGGGTTGTAGTAGACCAAAATTCTCCAGAAGTACAGAGGATTGGTTAGGTCAAGCACTAAGCAGAGCATGCCGAGCAGAATCGTAGCTAAGCCGATAATGCTCGCTGATTTGATGATGGGCGTTGTTTCCGTCTTATGCCTAAAGAAGTTAAGCATAAGGGCTACGGCAACCGCACCGCCCGAGATGCCGGCTAAGAACAAATAGACGGCGATCGGCCAGGGCCAGGCGATGCCCTCGGATAAACCCATTGTAAAGTTGATGGCTCCGTCCATTTAAATTTTCTCCTTCATCACCGGGATATAACGCAGACTCGGTTCGGTTCCGAGATACGGGCGAACCCGGACGGCGTCTTTCACGTCTAACAGCTTGGCGACGTAAGAGTTCGGATCATTCAGATCGCCGAACGCCAACGCACCGTAACGGCACTTAGAGACGCAGGCAGGATCCTCTCCCTTAGCGAGCTTGGTGTGCAGACAGAAGTCGCAGTTTTCGGCAACGCGGGTCTGAGGGTTGATAAAGCGGACGTTGTACGGGCAAGCGGCGATGCAGTATTTGCAGCCGACGCATTTGTCCGGATCCATCGTCACGATGTTGGTTTCCGGATCGCGGTGAGCTGTCTGTGTCGGGCAGACGCGAACACAGGGAGCATCGAGACACTGCTGACAAGAAACACGAACATATTTGCGTTCGCAGTCGCAGGGCTCGATTTTTCCGCAGTACGGGCAAGCCGTTCCGGGTTCTCTTCCGTTCTGGCGTTCTAAGGCCAGACGGAACACACCGGCTGGTGTTTTGTTGGTTTCGGCACAAGCCTCTTTGCACTCGCCGCAGCCGACGCACTTGTTCTGATCAAAGACCATGACATAGTGAGGCTTGGCGGAAGCCTGCTTTAAACCAGCAGCTGTGCCCTGAGTCTGAGCACTCTTGGCGGGAGTGTCCTTCTTTTCAGAGCAGCCGGCCAGCGTGAGAACAAACAGAGAACCGGCAGTCGTGCCCTTAATGAAAGTTCGCCTGTTGATGGTACTCACAATGTATCTCCTCGGCGGAATAAATCCGCGCTATCGGGGTTCGGAAGAGCAGCGGAGCGCTCTTCCGTACTCCTTTATTTTGTTGCGATCTTGTTGTAACCGCCTTTGTCCATGATTTGCTGGGCTTTGGCAAGATAAGCCTGCGCTGTCTTGACTTGGTCAAGCAGATAGTTCTGGGCATGCATACCCCAGGAACCGTCCTTCTTAATCATGGCGGCAATTTGGTCGGCTTTGTCGAGAAGAAGTCTGGCATCGGTCTGGTCAGCCGGGCTCAGACGAGTAACCTCAAGAAGCTTTCTCATGCGGGGGATGGCACCGGCGATTTCCTTGTAGCCTTCCTTAATCGGAGTCTGCCACTTCAGAGTTTCACCGTAGACCTCTTTTTGATCCTGATAAATCAGGCCTTCATCGAGTTTGGAGGTTGCCGCATTGTGGCAGCCTTTGCCTTCGAAGACCGTGTAGTCGGCAGGCGTGTTGCGGGCGCAGCTCCACATGAGATCAACGTATCCGTTTCCGTCTTCATCCTTGGCCATGACGTAGCCCTTGGCGGTGTCGTTCTTGCCGACTTTGACCTCACCTTCAACCATAGAAGAGGTCTTCGGGTCTACTAAGATCTTGTAAGTGTGGATACGGCGCAGAGCCTTCGGACCGGCGGCCTTCTGATCGGTCGAGTAGTCGGCGGCAGAGGCGACGTTCGGCATATGGCAGGCGATGCAGTCGAGCTTGTCATGTGTATCGGTGTGCGCAAATACATCGGCCTGGACGGTATGGCAGTCCTGACAGGTCTGGCGGATGACGGGCTTATTGACAACGGCCATCCAGGTGACGCCGTCAAGACTTCTCGGATCGTGACAGGTGTTGCAGCTCACGCCCTTCTGAGCATGGACGCTCATGAAGTGCTGATCGGCTTTTTCATGATATGCCTTGCCGGCGAGCTGGGTCTTTTGGTCTTTGGTCAGATCCGGCTTGGCATCCTTAGCGATACCGAAAGAAGCCATGAACTCAGGTTTTTTGGGGATGTTGATTTGATTAACGTTGTAAGAACCTTCTGCGGCGCAGGCGGCGGAAAAGCCGATCGCTGCCAGGCAGGAGAGCGTTAACGTTGTAATTTTGGTAAGCATAGTATTTTGCACCTTTATGTCGGCGGTCCGCTCAAGGCGTCCCGCCGGGAGTCTTTACTAGAGCATTTGAGCGTCGCCCTGATCCATTTCTTCCGCGAGGAAATCCGCCATTGCATCTTCAAGATAAGTTGAAGAGTAGAGATAGACGGTTCCGGCGGATGTGACGGTCACCCGAATGTCTTTGGCGTTTGGGTCTTCAGCGATTCGGTCGAGAACATCCTGAATGATGGTCGGATCGATTCGGAAGGGCGCAAATTCAAAGGTGAACACTCCGACCGGACGCGGATAGACGCGGGAACTCTCGCGAACCGTGTCCAAAATCTGCTCGTAGGGATTGTTCTGCGTAGAAAGCAGACGGGCATACGAGGCAGAAAGCAGCGGAGAGAAATGGTAATAGTGCTTGCTGTCCCAGCTCGTGAGATCTTCAATGCCGTACTGACCCTTGAGTACTTCTGCCAAAACGGTTTCGAAGTACTCCGGCGTGATCTCTCTGGGTGCGGGCTCAGCTTCTGCCGGCTCTTCTTTCAGGTCGGCAAGACTTAATTCGCCGCTGAAGAGAGAACCGAACATCTGTCTGCGGGAGATCAGTCGTCTGCGTTCTTTCTCTTCGGGGCTGTCGTCGGCCTTGTTGCGCAGCTTTCTTTCCATTTCCGGGATGGCTTCATATTCGGCCTTGATCTGAGAGACGGGAATAGGCTGCTGCATAGGAGCCTTGCTGAGAAATTCGTCGCGAAGATCTTCATGCGTCACAAGTTCAACCTTGCGGCTGTGTTCGGTAATCAGATCGATCAGCAGGACGATGTCAGCTTTGAGCTGGGCGGCATCCGTTACGGAGTTGGTATCAGGGTGATTCATAAGTTACTGCTCTATTTTCCGGGGATTAAACCTTCTTTCTGCATGACAGGGATAACGAATTCGAGATTGATATCCTTGTAAGCCTGTTCGGTCGGGGCGCCGGTGGCGGGATCCCAATTGATCAGCTTGAAGAAGATATCGAAGCTCTTTTCGATGTCGTCTTTATCCATGCGGATCGTGCCTTTCGTGAATGCGGGTCTGTCTTTGGCATCTTTAAAGATCCAGCCCGGATAGAAGTCGTGGTTCTTGCGCATGTTGACTTCATTCATTTCACGCATTGTGTAGGCGCGATGCAGTGTGAAGGCGCGGAAGCCGGCGTCATCAAGCTGCTTGGCAGTTGTGTTTCTGCCGGTTAAGGCGCGATAAACCTTACCTTCCATATCATCGTCACCGATATAGTTTTCAGACTTGTTCGGAGAGACAACCCACGGAGCCATCCAGGAGCAAAGACCGAGCATGTCGTGCAGTTCCTTGCGGCAGATGATCCAGCGCAGACGGCGCATCTTAGCCTCGTTGGTAGGCTTGTAATCGCCGATTTCGTCCACGGCGTCGCCGCTGCCCCAGAAGTGTTCGGCAATCTGCTTCTTCACGCTGATCGGCAGACCGCTGCGTGTGAAGTTCACAGTGCCGTGGCACATCGGGTCACGGTTGTAGAGGCAGTTGAGGACGACGCCGACCTGACCGTCGTCTTCGTTGGCGTGATGTTTCAGATGACCGAGGCCCCAGTAATTCGTCGATCCGTCGTTGGACCAGTCGGATTCCTGAATGCCGAAATGACCGAGCATGTAGGGAGTGCTTTCGCCGAGCCATTTGCCCATTTCACCCTGACGGTAAGCGATGCGCTGGAACAAATCCTGCAGGAAGGAAGCGTCGCAGTCTTCGATCTTCTGCCAAGGAATGGAGTTGTATTCTTTTTCGGGAAGAACTTTCTTCCAGAGACCCTTGACGTACATCTTCTTGAAGTCGCGGTGGAGCTGACCGTAGTTGCACCATACGCCGAGGTCATCCATTGTCTGGATGCCGACCATGGAAGCATGGCGGGCGGCGGCTTCTTCGTCTTCAACGATGGAGTAGCAGCGCAGCGGGCAGGAGTAGCAGCCGTTGTTGCGAACCTGAATCTTTAAACCCTGAGGTTTGCCGAGGAAGAACTGGCTGGCGCACCAGCGATAGGAAATCTTGTTGGGGCTGCGCATATCTTCGCCGAGGATAATCGGCGGATTGGCTTTCTGCCAAACATTGCCCGGCATACCGTTCCAGCGGCTGCCCGGAGCCCAGAATTCAAACAAGGGGTTCGGTGCGGACGGAACGACGTGCTGGTTCAGAGAACCGAACAGATCGATGTTGCGTTCGGTGATCTTCTGCCATTCTTTCTTGTCGGCATGGATGTGGATCGGCTGGTCGCCCTGAATGACGACGCCTTTGAGCTTCTTGGAGCCGAAGATGGAACCGATACCGCCGCCGGAGTGCTGACGGGCGCTGATCAGAACGGACATCGGAACAAGGTTTTCACCGGCCGGTCCGATTACGGCGATGGAAGCCATCGGAGAGGTTTGGTCGGCAAGCATCTGCTGTGCGCGGCGAGTGGCTTGGCCCCAAATACCTTTAGCGTCGCGCAGTTCGAAATTGTCGTTATTGATGTAGAGGTAGACCGGTTTTTCGGATTTGCCTTCGATGATGAAGTCATAGCCGGCCTGTTTCAGGCGAGCGGCCATATCGCCGCCGATGTGGGCCGAGGCAATCATCGGCATCGGATAGATTGTCGGATAAATGGTTGTAATAGAAGTACGGCTGGAGCAAAGAGCGCCGGATCCGGAGAAAGGTCCCGGAGCGATCACGATCTTGTTGGCTTCATCGAGCGGCTGAGTCTTCGGAGGAACTTCGTCCCAGAAGACACGGTATCCCAGAGCGGTTCCGCCGATTTCATCTTTGAATCTCGGGAACGTCGGTTCTTTAGTGATTTTGCCGGTTGTTAGATTTACACGCAGGCCCTGACCGGTGTAGCCATATCTTTTTTGAATTGTGTCCATAGCAGTTCCTTAGAGATTTAATTAACCATGGCAGACCGAGCACTGGTTAGCATTTTCTTCAGGCAGATAACCGTGGGTCGGACGTCTGGCCGGTTCGCCGGAACGATCTTTCCAAGGCATATAGGTCAGAGCGGCAGCCGGGCAGGCTTTCACGCATTTCGGTTCGCCGTCGCAGAGGAAGCACTTGCTGGCTTTCTGTTTTTCGCGGTCGAAGCTCATCATGTCCCACGGACAGGCCTTCTGGCAGAGTCCGCAGCCGATGCACTTGTCTTCATCCACATAGTGGGCGCCGGTCTTGGGATCGACGTGGATGGCACCCTGCGGGCAGGCATTGGCGCAGGGGACCGGGTGAGCGCACTGGCGGCACGTGTCTTGATAGACGGTGCTGTCGCCCCAGACGCCCTGCAAGGGACGAGCGCCCGGATTGCCCGGACCGTACCAAATATTGCGGCCGATACGAATACGAGCCAAAACCGGATCGTTCTTACCGTCGTTAAATTCGGTACAAGCCATTTCGCAGCGCTGGCAGTCGACGCAGAGAGAGGGATCGCCGACGATTAAGCCCTTGGGTGTTTCCAAAATGATGTAGGGCTGAGCGCCGGTCTGCGCGCGGGCTTGATTCATAGCAGCAAATGCTGCGGTTACGGTAGCTACCTGCAGGAAGCCGCGTCGAGTAATGTCTTGGGGCAGATTTACCCGAGACATTAGGTCTTTCAGATCAAACATGATTTCAATTTCTCCTGATGGAGGAACGACAGAGACTGTCGCAGAGAGAGCGCAGAGGACAAAAATGGGGACGTCCTCGGCGAGTCCGTTTTGGTGCAGTGATTAGTTACGGGCAGCAGACCAGCCGTCGCTTCCGACCGGTTTAATCGTCCAGCGAGTGCGAAGGATCGGTTCTGTGGCGGAGAAAACAACCGAACGAAGCTCTGGAGAAAGAGCTTTTGCGTAAACTACTTCTTTGAATCGGGTTGCCATTTTGTTCTCCGCAGCTATTCACTGCACTTGGGGTGTTATGTCGACACGGTTTGTTACAGTCCGCTTTCGACACGAACAAGTTCTAACAATTTGTAATATTCTTGAAAAGAACTTTTGTAGAGTTACAAAAATTTTTACTGGATACGTAAAGTAAATACCCATCTAAAAGAAGAGCAAAAACTGTTAAGGATCAACAAAATATGAATGGCTGTTTTGTACTTTACCCCTTTAAGTTAGGAGAAACCCTAACAAAAAGAATAAATGTAGGTATAAGCACGGACAATAGTTTCGGATGTGAACTCGCTGAAAATGTTGTTTGCATGGAAGACATTCCGCCTTATGACGTGTCGCTGAGAGACGGATGGGCGATCTGCTCAAGCGAGGGTAATCACACCTTAACGGGAGAACCGGTTAAAAACGGGGAGCAGCCTGCTTTGTTACAAAAAAACGGCGCTTGCTGGATAAATACCGGCGGATATCTTCCGATCGGAGCCGATGCTGTTGTATCGGACTCGGATCCGCAGGCACTGGATTTTGCTGCAGATGTGTATCCTTACGAGAACGTACTTCCGAAAGGAACGGAGTGGACCAAGGGCTCTCTAATCCTGAAAAAAGGCACCGTCCTCGGCGCCGGGGCGCAGGCTCTGCTCTTTGAGGCAGGAATTGAGAATATTCGCGTTTGGAAGCGTCCCTCGGCTGCGATCCTGGCGACGGGACACGAGATTGCGGAAGCCGGCGCGCGCAGCTCTGCCGGGCGGCATTCCAGCAATGCGGTTTATCTCATGAATCTCCTTTCAGGAATGGGGCTGACGGATACGGCGATCTTTTACGCCAGGGACGAAGCGAATTCGATTGCCGATCGTTTGGAAGTGCTGGCACAAAGTTTTGACTTCGTTATTACCGTCGGAGGTACCGGACAAGGCAAGAGTGATGTGCTGCGTCTTGCTCTGAAACGAGCCGGAGCAAAGCAGTCCGAAGATCAGACAAAACTTTCGAGTTCTCTGCCATTTGTGTGCGCGAATCTTAAGGACGCAGTGTTGTTCGGACTTCCCGGTAATCCCCTCGGGTTCGTCAACATTGTTCAGCGCGTTGTGCTTCCCGTGATTTGGCAGTCTTTCCGAACGGATCCTTTCTTTGTTAGACGTCAAAAAGTATTCATGGGATTTGATTACGAAGGCAAAGCCGGAGACATCTGTGTGCAGCTCGCGCCCTTCGAGGGTAAGGTCATCGCGCTCCCTGTACAGAAGGGAAGCGGGCGCTCGTCGGCTTTTCGTGATGCCGCCGCTGTGATTCCGAATCCTCAGGGCAGAAAGATTGAGGCAGGGGAGGCTGTGGAGGCGCAGATGTTTTTTAACGGTTTATTGGGCTGAGCCTCTTTCACCTCGGTAAGATAGATTAGAAAATCAAAAAACTTAAGTCACATGACCCGTTTGACCCGATTGTCAGCTGCCGCGCAGGCGCACTATGTTGTTCTCAGAAGTGTGCCGGAGATCTCATTGATTCCGTTTGATAAGAACATCGAGAAGCTCTTTCAGATCTTCTCCGACGGCTCGCGTGCCTACAACACCGACATTTCGGCCTTTGCGGTCTTTACCGACCAAATCCATCTGCTGCTGACGCCGCGAGAAAAAGCGGAAGATCTCTCACGCTTTGTGCAGCAGCTCAGCCGCCTTTACAGCCATTACTTTAATGATGAGTTTTCCCGCAACGGCAAGATTTGGCAGGGTCGATTTGAATCCTCTCTTCTACAGGGAAAAGGCAGACTTTTGGCGGCGACGATTTATATGGAGTGGCTGCCGTTTGTATACGGCTACGGAGAGCCGCAGTTTTATCCGTGGAGCAGCTACTTCCATCACGCCGGCATCCGCAGCGATTACTTCATGGTGCCTTCCAATGAGTATTGGGCACTCGGCAATACACCGTTTGAACGGCAAAAAACCTACAAAGATCTTTTTGAACGCGGTCCCGATAAGGCTTTTGGTGAGCGTCTGATGGACTGCGTAAAGCGCGGCTGGCCGATCGCAGAGAAAAAATTTCTGGAATCCATCGGCGTTGAGGCGGAAAGAATAGCGCCGCAGCGCGGAAGAGGTCGCCCCCGCAAGACGGCAACAGAAAACCCTCTTTAATCTGACACTAATTTACCGAACAAGAAAAGAAAAATTTTATATATTAGTGTCACCTTGAAATATTTCGTTATATTTAGCGAAGTTAAATCCTCTATAACAAAAAAGTCTTCAATAAAGAATCCATTCAGGAGAACCCCATGAGCACTCGCTCAGACCAAAGGAAAGATGCAGCCGAGCACGGACTCTACGATCCTGCTTATGAGCATGAGGCTTGCGGTGTCGGTTTCGTCGCCAGCGTTAAAGGGCAGGCCAGCCACGAAATCGTGACGCAGGCGCTGCAAATTCTAAAAAATCTTGATCACCGCGGCGCGGTCGGTGCCGATCCGCTGTGCGGTGACGGTGCCGGTATTTTGATTCAGATTCCGGATGCCTTCTTCCGCGCCGAAATGGCCAAGCAGAATATTCTTCTGCCTCCGGCAGGCGACTATGGCGTCGGCATGATTTTCCTGCCGCGAGAACACGCTTCTCGGCGGGCCTGCGAACAGGAACTCGAACGTGTTGTGAAAGCCGAAGGGCAGGTCGTTTTAGGCTGGAGAGACGTTCCCGTCGACACTACCATCAAGATGTCGAAGACGGTTTTGGAGACCGCCCCGGTCATCCGCCAGATCTTTATCGGCCGCGGCCCCGACGTCATGGTGCCGAACGCTTTGGAACGCAAGCTCTACGTAATTCGTAAGCTGGCAGGTCACAAGATTCAGGCTCTGAAGCTCAAACACGGTAAAGAATTCTATGTGCCGTCGATGTCAACAAAGACCATTGTGTACAAAGGTCTTTTACTGGCCGACCAGGTCGGTCCCTACTACAAAGATTTGAATGATCCTCGGGTCGTCAGTTCTATCGCGCTGGTTCATCAGCGTTTCTCGACCAACACATTCCCGAGCTGGGAACTTGCCCATCCGTACCGCATGATTGCGCACAACGGCGAAATCAATACGGTTAAAGGCAACTTTAATTGGTTAAGAGCTCGCGAACGTGCCGTTGAAACAGCGGTCTTGGGCGATGACGTCAAGAAGCTGCTGCCGATCATTTATGAGGGTCAGAGTGATACAGCCTGTTTGGACAACATGCTTGAACTCTTGGTAATGAGCGGCTATCCGCTTGCCCAGGCCGTGATGCTGACCATTCCGGAAGCCTGGGAACAGGCCAAGGGACAAATGGACCCGGCCCAGCGTGCGTTCTATGAATACTATGCTGCCATGCTGGAACCTTGGGACGGTCCGGCCGCTGTCGGATTTACCGACGGTGTGCGCATCGGCGCCGTGCTCGACAGAAACGGACTGCGTCCGGGCCGCTACATTCTGACCAATGACGATATCGTGATCCTGGCCTCGGAAGCCGGAACACTGCCGATTCCTCAGAGCCAAATCAAGAAGAAATGGCGTCTGCAGCCGGGCAAGATGTTCATGATCGATACCGAACAGGGCCGCATTATTGAAGACGAAGAAATTAAACGCACGCTGGCTCTGAGCAATCCCTACAAGGAATGGACAAAACGCTTGAACATTCATCTTTCCGACGTGGTTGCTCCGCCTCCGCAGCCCAACAATAACCCTGTCCCTCTCACCAAACGCCAGGAAGCGTTCGGCTACGGCGAAGACGACATCAAGTTCGTGCTGCGCCCGATGGCGGAAAAAGGAGCCGAGGCAATCGGTTCTATGGGAAACGACACGCCGCTCGCGATGCTCTCTCACAGAGCCAAGCCCTTCTACCATTATTTCCGCCAGCTGTTTGCTCAGGTGACGAATCCTCCGATTGACCCGATCCGCGAGCAGCTCGTGATGTCGCTGGTCTCTTTCGTGGGACCGCGTCCGAATCTGCTGGATATCAACAACGTTAATCCGCCGCTGCGTTTGGAACTTTCTCAGCCGATTCTCGGTATGGAAGAAATGGCCAAGATGCGCCGCATCGACCGCTATACCGGCGATAAGTTCCGTTCCTATGAAATTGACACGACTTATCGCGTCGCTTGGGGCGAAGAGGGTGTGGAAGCTCGCCTGGCCTCCCTTTGCGCCCGAGCTGTTGATGCTGTCAAAGACGGCTATAGCATCCTGATCCTGACGGATCGGAAGATGAATGAAGAGCGCGTTGCGATTCCGATGCCGCTTGCTATCAGCGCGATTCACCAGCATTTAATTGCAGCCGGCCTTCGCACCAATACCGGTCTTGTCATCGAAACCGGAAGCGCTCTGCAGACACATCACATGGCGGTACTCGCTGCCTACGGTGCCGAAGCGATTCATCCGTACCTTGCTCTGGAAACGATCGAACAGATCTATAAGCCGGGCAATCCGAGCGGAATCGATGCAAAGACAGCAACCCAGAACTACATTCACGCCATCGGCAAAACCTTCAAGAAGATTATGAGCAAGATGGGTATCTCAACTTACATGAGTTACCGCGGCGCCCAGATCTTTGAAGTTCTTGGCCTGGATAAGGAGTTCGTCGACCGCTACTTCCCCGGTACCAGCTGCAAAGTCGGAGGCCTGGGCATTTTTGACGTGATGCGCGAGGCAATCGAGCAGCATAAGGAAGCCTTTGCCGATAAGAACCATCGTCATAAACTGCTTCCGACTCTCGGCGAATATCAGTGGAGAGCCCGCGGCGAAGAGCATATGTGGACGCCTGAGGCAATTGCTAAACTTCAGCACGCCACACGCGGCAACTCTTATCAAACTTATAAGGAATATGCCGAAATCATCAACGACCAGAGCCAGCGCCAGATGACGCTGCGCGGCCTGATGGAATTTGATGTTGATCCTTCTAAGGCGATTCCGCTGGAAGAGGTCGAACCGGCAAAAGAAATTGTGAAGCGCTTCGCAACCGGCGCCATGTCGCTCGGGTCCATCTCGGCAGAAGCCCACGCGGTTCTCGCTGTGGCCATGAACCGAATCGGAGGCAAGAGCAACACCGGTGAAGGCGGCGAGGATCCGAAGCGCTACGAAGCAGAAATGCGCGAAGGTCATTCTCCTGTTAAGCAAGGCGACACATTGAAGTCGATCTTGGGCGAAGACCGCATTGTGGCTGACGTTCCTCTGGAAGAGGGCGATTCTCTGCGCTCCCGTATCAAACAGGTGGCAAGCGGACGCTTCGGTGTGACAGAAGCCTACCTGTCGAGTGCAGACCAAATTCAGATCAAGATGAGTCAGGGCGCAAAACCCGGCGAAGGCGGTCAGCTGCCGGGTCATAAGGTCAGCGAATACATTGCTCAGCTGCGTTACTCCATCCCCGGTGTCGGCTTGATCTCGCCACCTCCGCATCATGACATTTACTCGATCGAGGACCTGGCACAGCTGATCCGAGATCTCAAGATGGCCAACGACAAGGCGGACATCAGCGTGAAGCTCGTAAGCGAGCAGGGTGTCGGGACGGTTGCTGCCGGCGTTGCCAAAGCAAAAGCGGACCACATCGTCATTTCCGGTCATGACGGCGGAACCGGTGCTTCTCCGCTTTCTTCTATCAAGTTTGCCGGTACGCCTTGGGAACAAGGGCTTTCGGAAACTCAGCAGACCTTGGTGATCAATAATTTGAGAGATCGCGTCCGAATTCAGGTTGACGGCCAGATTAAGACAGGACGTGACGTCGTGATCGGTGCGCTGCTGGGCGCCGATGAATTCGGTTTTGCAACTGCTCCGCTGGTTGTGGAAGGCTGCATGATGATGCGCAAGTGCCATCTCAACACTTGTCCGGTCGGTATTGCCACACAGGATCCTGAACTCAGAAAACGCTTCCACGGCGAACCGAAGCACGTTGTGAACTACTTCTTCTTCGTTGCCGAAGAAGTCCGTGAAATCATGGCAAGCCTGGGCATTCGCAAGTTTGAAGGCTTAGTGGGGCGTTCCGACCTGCTGCGTCAGAAGAAGATGCATCCGGCCAAGTGTGCTCACTTGGATCTGTCTCGAGTTCTGTATCAGCCGGAGGTCGATGATCCGAACAAGCGCCGTCAAAGCGCCAAGCAGGATCACGGTCTGGAAAAAGAACTGGACTACCAGCTGCTGGATCTTTGCCGCAATGCTATTGAGAAGAAAGAAAAAGTCAGCTTTATCTCTCCGATCAAAAACATTCACCGCACGGTCGGTACGAAGATTTCTTCGGAAATTATTCGTCGCTGGGGTGCCGAAGGTCTGCCCGAAGACACACTGCACATTCAGCTGACCGGCATTGCCGGACAGTCCTTCGGAGCCTTCCTGGCCAACGGTGTGACGCTGGATCTGGTCGGTGAAGCCAACGATTATGTCGGTAAGGGTCTCTCCGGCGGACGCATTATTGTTCGCTGCCCGACCGACTTCCGAGGCAGAGGCGACGAAAACATCATCGCCGGCAACACGGTTCTGTACGGAGCTACGAGCGGTGAAGCCTTCTTTAACGGCGTAACCGGTGAGCGTTTTGCCGTTCGTCTTTCCGGCGCAACAGCGGTTTCTGAAGGCTGCGGCGATCACGGCTGCGAATACATGACCGGAGGCACTGTGGTGGTTTTGGGTAACGTCGGAAGAAACTTCGGCGCCGGTATGTCGGGCGGTATTGCCTATGTCTATGACGAAGACGGAACGTTTGCGAAGCGCTGCAATTCTGAGAGCGTTGAACTCTGCGCCGTCCTGCCGGACAAAGACCAGGCAGCTTCCGGCGACCACAGCGCCTGGCACCTCGGTAAGACGGACGAGAGCATCCTGAAAGACCTGGTCAATCGTCACTTCCTCTACACAGGAAGCCAAAGAGCCCGAGATATTCTCGACGATTGGCCGAGAAACCTTCAGAAGTTTGTGAAGGTCTTCCCGAAAGAATACAAACAAGCTTTGCTCAAAGGCATTGCTCATTCAACCGCCTGAGGTGAACCATGGGAAAAGTAACAGGATTTATGGAATTTGAGCGTCTCGAACAGGCGCACGAACCGGTTGCTCAGCGTAAAACGCATTTCCGCGAGTTCATTACTCCGCTGAGCCAACAGGAAGCAAAGCAGCAGGCAGCCCGCTGCATGGACTGCGGAACGCCGTTCTGCACATTCAGCTGTCCGCTGCACAATGTCGCACCGGAATTTAACGACTTGGTCTACAACGAAGATTGGGAGAAGGCTTATCTCGTCCTGTCTTCAACCAATAACTTCCCGGAGTTCACCTCTCGTGTTTGTCCGGCCTTGTGCGAAAACGGCTGCATCATGAATTACACGCAGCGCGCCATGGGTGTTAAGTCCATTGAACGCGCCATTATCACGAATGCCTGGAATCAGGGCTGGGTCAAGCCTGAGCCCCCGAAAGAGCATAAAGATAAGTCGGTTGCGGTCGTCGGCAGCGGTCCTTCCGGGCTGGCTTGTGCACAGCAGCTGGCTCGAATGGGATACGCCGTCACGGTGTTTGAAAAGAACAAACGCCCCGGCGGCCTGCTGCGCTACGGCATTCCTGACTTCAAGCTGGACAAGAGTCTGATCGATCGCCGTATTGCACAGATGGAAAACGAAGGCGTGCAGTTCCGCTGCTCTACTTCTATCGGCATCAAAGATCATCCGCACGGAATTTGGAACGACAGCGAACGTGCGATCGATGCGTCCGAGCTTCTTCGAGATTTCTCTGCCGTCGTGCTGGCAGTGGGCTCTGAGACGCCGCGAGATCTGCAGGTGAAAGGCAGGGATCTCAAAGGCATTCACTTTGCGCTGGAGTATCTCCCTGTGCAGAACAAGCACAATGCGTCTGAGACTTTTGACGAAGACATCAGCGCCAAGGATCGAAAGGTGCTGATCATCGGCGGCGGCGACACCGGCAGTGACTGCTTGGGTACTGCAATCCGTCAGGGTGCCGAGAAGGTGCTTCAGATCGACCTGGGTCCGAGACCGCCGGAAAGTTACGATAAGTCGATGGTTTGGCCCAACTGGCCTAACGTTCTTCGTACGTCTACTTCCCAGGAAGAAGGCGGCGAACGTGACTATGCGATCTCCACCAAAGAATTTTTGTCTGACGACGAAGGACGTGTCCGCGGCGTTAAGGCTGTGCGGCTGGAATGGTTGAAAGATCCGGTTACCGGACGCAGAACCTTCAAGGAGATTCCCGACAGTGAGTTCGAAATTGAGAGCGACCTGGTGCTTTTGGCGATGGGCTTCCTGCATCCGAGTAGTCCGGTGATGGATGCTTTCGGCGTTCAAACCGACATGCGCGGCAACGCTCAGGCAGCTTACGAAGGAGAAGACGCTTTTCGTACAAACGTTCCGAAGGTTTTCGCGACAGGAGACTGCCGCAGAGGCCAGAGTTTGGTGGTCCGCGCCTTAGCCGAGGGCCGTCGATGTGCTGAAGCTGTCGACAAGTTCCTCAGCGGCGAGCAGAATTAGTTCTTTTTTGCATACTGCTCATGGAACGAATTTTCCGATTTCCGATCAAGGTCGGCAAAGAATCGATTGATGTGCTGGGTCATACCAACAACAAAGAGTATCTCCGCTGGATGGAAGAGGCGGCGCTCGCTCACTCCGACTCGCTCGGGTGGACGATGGGCCGCTATCTGAAAATCGGAAAAGTCTTTGTTGCAAGTACTCATAAGATTGAGTACTTGCGGCCCACGTTTGAAGGCGACGAGCTCACCATGCTCACGTGGGTAGAGACGATGGACGGGTCAAAAAGCCGCCGTTGTTTCTATCTAAAGCGGGACAATAAAGTCTGCATGCAAGGCTGGACGGAATGGACGTTTGTCGATCTTCAGACGGGGCGGGCGGCAAATATTAGTGGGGAGGTCAAAAATGATTTCCCGCTTGTGCCGGCGGACGATCCGGAGCTCAAAGCATCAGGCGTTCGAAGAAGTCCTTCGCAGTCATGATCCAGGTAAGTTTGGGCGGCTTCGGCCGCCTTTATTATTTTTGTGCATGAAAACTGTAACTATTTCTTTACCCCGTGAGTAGCTGAATCCGATTTAACGCCTTTAATCAAAGGAATAGCCCGCGCGGGTGTGGCATAATCGATCAATTAGGCATTTGTGTAAGAATGCCTGTTTTGGTTTTATTGGGTCGACGATGGAGAGACAGGACAACGACTGGATTGTCGAAATTAAGGACATGAGCTTTTCTTATGCGGAAGGCTCCCGCGTCATTTTGGATGACGTGAGCTTATCCTTCCGTAAAGGCGAAGTGATTGCCATTATGGGCGGCTCCGGCATGGGCAAGACAACACTCCTAAAACTTATCGGAGGATTGCTGACGCCGGATAAAGGAGAAGTCTTCATTGACGGAGAGCGGCTGAATACAGCGAATCTCGATTCTCTGTACCGCATTCGCAGAAAGATGGGAATGCTGTTTCAGTTCGGAGCACTGTTTACGGATATGACGGTGTTTGACAACGTCGCTTTTCCGCTGCGTGAGCACACGGATCTCCCCGAAGCTTTGATTCGAGATCTCGTTTTGCTCAAACTCAATGCGGTCGGACTTCGCGGTGCCGCTCAGCTTTACCCGTCCGAGATCTCCGGCGGTATGAGTCGCCGCGTTGCGCTCGCCAGAACTGTCGCACTTGATCCGATGCTCATTATGTACGACGAGCCCTTTGCCGGTCTGGATCCGATTTCTATGGGCGTCACCGCTCAGCTGATCCGCAATCTGAATACTGTTCTCGGTTCGACTAGTCTGATCGTCACGCACGACGTTCAGGAGACATTCGGTATTGCGGACTATGTTTACATGATTTCCAGCGGAAAAGTAGCCGCTCACGGAACACCTGACGAGTTGCGTCAGAGCAAAGATCCGTTCGTCTATCAATTTGTTAACGGTTTGCCGGACGGTCCTGTCCGATTCCAGTATCCGGCCGAACCGCTGAATCAGGAGCTTGGTCTGAAATGATGGGTATTTTTAATTGGATCAGTTCCCTCGGCGCCTGGGCGCTTTCCGGCGTACGTACGCTCGGAAACTTCTCTCGCTTTCTTTTCCGTTTAGTTGTAAATCTCGGGCCGTCATTCACTCGTTTTCAGGGCACGGTCAAACAGCTGTATTTTGTCGGCAACTACTCTCTCGTCATTATTTTGGTGAGCGGCTTATTCGTCGGCTTTGTACTTGGTCTGCAGGGAGACTACGTTCTTTCGAGTTACGGCAGCGAGCAGGCGCTCGGCGTTTTGGTAGCTCTGTCCCTGCTCAGAGAGCTGGGGCCGGTGGTGACCGCGCTTCTTTTTGCGGGGCGCGCCGGAACGTCGCTCACGGCTGAGATCGGTCTGATGAATGCCGGGGAGCAGCTTTCTGCTCTGGAAATGATGGGTGTCGATCCCATTCGCAGAATTTTGGGCCCGCGTTTCTTAGCTTGTGTCATCTCGATGCCGCTGCTTGCGATTATGTTCTCCGCCGTCGGCATTATCGGCAGCTGGGTTGTGGCTGTCCCGCTGATCGGATTGGATTCCGGCGCCTTCTGGGCGCAGATGCAGGCCGGCGTTGAAGTCGGACCCGATATCGGCAACGGCATTATCAAATCTTTTGTGTTCGGGGTTGCCGTCGGAGCGATTGCGCTTTATGAGGGCTACACGGCTCGCGCAACACCGGAAGGTGTCTCGAGCGCGACCACACGAACTGTAGTTGTTTCTTCTCTTGTTGTTTTAGGGTTGGATTTCATTCTGACCGCCTTTATGTTTACGCACGGTTAGAAAGGAAAATCAGTCATGCAGAATCAGAATACAAAAATTAACTTTCTCGTCGGCTTGTTTGTTCTCGGCGGCATTATTGCTCTGCTGTTTCTTGCGCTCCAGGCCGCAAACCTGAGTTCGTTCTCTACCTCCAAGAGCTACGAAGTCACTGCCTACTTTGACAATATCGGCGGCTTAAAAGCCCGCGCTCCGGTAAGAAGCGCCGGAGTGCTGGTCGGCCGCGTCAAATCCATCAGCTACGACAATGACACCTTTCAGGCAAAAGTCGTGATCTCTATGGAGAACCAATTCAAGTTTCCGGCAGACACTTCTGCAAAGATTCTCACGGCTGGTTTGATCGGTGAACAGTACATCGGTCTTCAGCCCGGAGCTGACGATAAGGATTTAACCAACGGCGGGAGAATAGAATTTACTCAAAGTGCTGTTGTTTTAGAGAACTTGATCAGCCAGTTCATGTTTAATAAAGCAGAAGAGAACGCTGGTTCTAAAAAGGAATAAGAAATGAAAAAGAAGATCTTGGCTCTCGCGCTCGTCGGAGCGGCTTTGCTGTCCGGCTGCGCCTCCGTCCCGAAGGACGCCGGTCAGAACCCTGACGATCCCTGGGAAAGCTTGAACCGTCAGACCTTTGCCTTTAACCAAGGCTTGGACTTTATTTTGATCCGTCCTTTGGCCAAGGGCTATCAGTTCATCACGCCGAAGCCCGTGCGCGAAGGTGTCACCCGCGTGTTCCAGAACACAATGGAACCGTCTAACGCAGTCAACAATGTTCTTCAAGGAAAAGTCGAAGAGGGCATCCTTTCCTTGTTCCGTCTCATGATTAACTCTACCGTCGGCGTCGTCGGTATTTTCGACGTGGCCCAGATGGTTGATATTCCCCGCATGCCGGAGGATTTCGGCCAGACTCTGGCGACATGGGGCGTCCCCAAGGGCCCGTACTTCGTCATTCCCGTCTTAGGGCCTTCGACCGTTCGCGATACCGTCGGCTTAGTTCCGGAGATCTTCCTCGATCCGAACACCTACGTGGGTAAGGACTGGTTCGTATGGCCGTGGTGGGGCGCCAAGTTCGTCAACGCCAGAGAGCGTCTGCTTCCGGTCACGGATATGCTGGATAAGACCGTCGATCCGTACGTCGCGACACGTAATGCCTATCTGCAGCAGCGTCAAAACTCGCTTCAGGACGGTGACGGTCCTGCAATGATTCAGCAGCCTCTGCTGAGCCCGTTCAGCGATGAAGACTCCGATAATGCTGATAAAACCGCCAAGGATGAAAAGAAATGAGAAAACTGATTAGCCTGGTTGTCGTTTTTTTCCTCTCCGTCTTCGGAGCCGCGGCCACCGCGGAACCGAGCGTGTCTCCGGAAAAACTGGTTATGGAAGTTTCCACCCAGGTTCTGGATGAAATTAAGAAAGACCCGGCTTTGGCTGCGGCTGATCCGTCTCACGTTAACCAGCTCGTAGATAAAAAGATTCTGCCTTACACCGACTTTGCCACGATGACGCGTATGGCTGTCGGTCCGGCCTGGAGAAAGGCTGACGAGGCTCAGCGCAAAGAAATCATGCAGCTATTCCGTACACTTCTCGTTGCTGTTTACTCCGGCGCCCTGAAGGAAGCCAATAACTACACGGTTGAGCTGGCCAAATCTCGTCCGAGCAATGATCCTCGTCTGACGATCGTTCGGACACGTTTGGTGGCCAGCCAGCGCGATCCGATTCAGCTGGACTACCGTCTGATGAATACCGGCAAAGATTGGAAGATCTTCGACGTCTGCGTCGGCGGCGTTTGGCTCGTTGAGAACTATCGTTCTCAGTTTGCTTCCGTTATCGGAAACTCCGGCCTCACCGGTTTGATCGCACAGCTGAAAGACCGCGTGCAGAAGCTTGAAGCCAACAAAGGAAAGTAGGGATGAAGTTGCAGGCTCAGCACATCGGCTTTGATAATGCCGTTGCGATTTTGAACCAAGGCATACAGGCCATTGATTCAGGCGACAGCGTGATGGACATGCAGGATGTTCGGAAAACCGACAGCGCTGCGGTGGCCGTCGTGCTGGAATGGATTCGGAGGGCTCAGGCGAGAGGCGCCGAGCTGAAAGTGATCAACGCTCCTGACTCTTTCCAAAATTTGGTCAAACTTTACAGTCTTTCGGACCTCATTAAGTAAGGCCTGAAAATCAAAAAAGCCCTCGAAATCGGAGGGCTTTTTTGTGGACGAAACTAATTAGGGCTGGGCCGGAGCAGGTGCTTGTGCCGGGGAGGGCGCTACAGCCGGAGCCTGATTCTTCAGACTATCGATTGCCTGCTGCTGACGAACCTTATTCAAGTCGATTTCTGTCTGAACTTTGGAGCGTTTGGCTTCTAAGTCGAGTCGCTTGCTTTCCAAATCCATCTGCATCATCTGATCCTGATAGTTTTGGAGTTTCTGTTTCTGAGCAGCGGCTTCCGCTTCAGCTGCTTGCTGTTTAGCTTGCTGAGCAGCCTTAGCTTCAGCTCTGGCCTTGGCTTGGCGAGCTTGAGCAGCCGCACGCTGACGAGCGGCTTTCTCAGCGGCGCGAGCTTTTTCTAAAGCGACCGCTTGTTCGTTTGCCTGAATCTGACGTTCAGCCTGCTGGACGTTAAGAATCTGCTGGTCCGACGGAGAAAGGGGGACCAGAGGTGTGACGGTCTCGGTGATCTGGGCCGAAGCTGCCGAGCCGATCGCAAAGGCGCACACAGCGGCGAGAAGTTTAAGTTTCATAAGCGTTGTACCTCACCAAAACACGGAAACAAAGGTTATCTCTTGCAGCCGTACGGGTTGTTCGGCTGAATACGAGTGCTTGTCGGACCTGTGGAGGTCATGATGGCAGGGCCGTACTTGAATTCGCACATTTGACCGACTTGAGCGGAGTTAAAAATTCTGCCGTTCATCTTAAAGGTCAGCTGGACGCCGTCAACCAAGGAATTCTGCGGAGAGGCGGCACTGGATCCGGCTGCGCCTAAGGCTGCACCGGCGATAGCGCCGATAGCGGTACCGCTGTCTCTATGATGTGTCACCTGATTGCCGATCACGGCACCGAGAATGCCGCCGAGTGCAGTACCGACCATCTGAGAAACGTTGCGGTCGGATTGGTTATTCACGGCAACGCGGGCAGGCTGAATCGCAATAATTTCAACCGTCTGAACCTGCTGGGCCTGGTTGACCTGGTTGCTGCCGTAAACATCGGAACGATACATGTCGCCGTTAGTCTGACATCCGGCAAGAGCGAAAAGCGCAACTGCAGGAACCAGCAATTTTGTTTTGATCATGGCTGACAAACCCCTTTGTCTGTAAAAATAAATTCTGATCTTTCAATGATAATGAACAATCCCCACGGTCGGATACTTCCTTTGCGCCTAACTGAGCCATAAGGTCGGCGGAACGGTAAAAATTGTAAAGATTAGTGTTGACGTCGGTGGGGAAGACAACTTTTTTCACACATGCAAAAAGGTCATCAATGATGCAAGATTTGGGAGACTAGACCATTTATTCGTGCGCAACGCTTTTATACTACGGGCAATACTTCGAAGCGACTTAATACCTATGCTGTTCTCTCACATTCTTTCCCAGGTGAAAGTTCATACCGGCAGGCTGTCCCGTTGGTTAACCAATAACTGTTCGGGAAAATGGAGCTACCGAATTAATATGTTTTGTTTCGGTTTGGCTTGGCTGATCTTTCCGATTGAGAACAGGTTCTATCAAAAGATCGTTAAAAATCGCACTTATTATTTTCCGCAGATCGATTTCCATAATCTGCGGCCTTTAGATCCCATACGAGGGATTATCCAGCTTATTTTCCTGATGTTTGTTGCCGGCAGCAAAGAAGATGCTGCCAAACGTCTGTCGCACTCAACGTATGCCAGCCGTTTTTTTCTGTTTCGCTGGATAAACCATCTCTTCAAGAGGATTAATCGCGGGACGCGAATGATCGCCGAGCGCGTATCCAAGAAACTGGCTTCCGAAGGAAAAGAGAAGGTCAGCGACCACAAGCCTCAGCATCAGAAACCGTCGCTTTTTAAGAAGATCTTCGTGGGCTTTTTGCTCGCGATCGGCTTTGTGCTCTACGTGCTCTGTATCACTCAGCCTTTCAGCTTGGAAGAGCAAGTTATCTTCCTGCTGATCTTAGGCGTGATCGCGCTCACTTTGTTCCAGGCGCAGACCCGCTTTACGCTGCTGATGCTGATCGTGATTTCGGTTATCGTCTCGTCGCGCTATGTGTGGTGGCGTTATTCGGAAACACTGAATCCCAACAGCTACACTTCTGTGATTTTTACCTGGCTGCTGATCATCGCCGAAACCTATGCCTTCATCGTGATGCTGCTCGGCTACTTCCAGGTCTGCTGGGTGCTTGACCGAAAACCGGCCTCTTTACCGAAGGATAAGGAGCGCTGGCCGAGTGTCGATATTTTCATTCCGACTTACAACGAACCGCTGGACGTTGTGAAACCGACGGTGTACGCAGCGCTCACCGTGGACTGGCCCAAAGAAAAACTCAATGTTTATATCTTGGACGACGGCAGCCGTAAGGAATTTAAAGACTTTGCCTGTGAAGTCGGCGCCGGCTATATCGAGCGCGAAGAACACAAGCACGCCAAGGCCGGCAACATTAACCACGCGATGGGCATCACTAAGGGCGACTTCATTGCCATCTTTGACTGCGATCACGTGCCGGTAAAAACGTTCCTGCAAAAGACGATGGGCTGGTTCTTAAAGGACGAGAAAATCGCTTTGGTGCAGACGCCCCATCATTTCTATTCACAGGACCCGTTTGAAAAGAACCTGCATCTCAAAGAGAATGTTCCGAATGAGAACTCGCTCTTCCATGACTTCATTCAGAAGGGCAATGACACATGGAACGCAACGATGTTCTGCGGTTCCTGCGCCATCATGCGCCGTAAAGCCTTAGAAGAAGTCGGCGGTATCGCTGTTGAAACCGTGACCGAAGACGCGCACACCTCTTTGAAGCTCAATCGAAGAGGCTGGTCCTCTGCTTTTCTAAGCACGCCGCTCTCCGCAGGTCTCAGTACCGAAACTTTGGCGGCGCATATCGGCCAGCGAATTCGCTGGGCCCGAGGCATGGTGCAGATTTTCCGCTTGGATAATCCGCTTTTCGGCAAGGGCCTGACGATTCCGCAGCGCCTGTGCTTCCTAAACGCGATGATTCACTTCCTGCACGGACTGCCGCGAATCATCTTCTTAATCGCTCCGCTGCCCTTCCTCTTTGCCAATATCTACGTGATTTACGCCAGTGCGATCGCGATTTTCGTGTACTTGATCCCGCATATGGTGCATTCCACGATGACGACGTACATGATTCACCGCGGCTACCGATTCCCCTTCATCAGTGCGCTGTATGAGACGATTTTGTCTTGGTACATTTTCGTGCCGACGCTCGTCGCGCTCATCGCGCCTCATAAAGGCAAATTCAACGTGACGGCCAAGGGCGGAGTGATTGATAAAGAGTATTTGGACTGGGCAGTTGCTCGCCCGTACTTCTACCTTCTGCTTTTGAATCTGGCGGGTTTCCTTATCGGTATCTATCGAATGATCGGAGCAGGGGCTTATGAAGTTCTGATGCTTTTAATCAATCTCGGCTGGATCATCTACAACCTGATCATTCTGTTTGCGGCGATGGCTGTGACGGTTGAAAGTGTGCAGAAGCGCAAGTTCCCGCGCGTGTCTTTCACTGCATCGGTACACCTTCAGGTCGGAGACGAATTGATCCCTGCGGTCATGTCAGCCTTCTCTCAAAAGGACTGCGTCGTAGATCTGAAAAACGCTTCGGACTTAAGCAGGATTTCGCTCGAAGAACCGGTGAAACTGATTTTCGGTTCTAAGAAAAAGCCTTCGACAACATTTGACTGCACGGTGACAGCCGCGTTTGAAAACGGCGTCGTTGAACTATTGGTCGCGCAGCCGACGCGTACTAAAGAAATGGAATACGTCGAGTGCACGTTCGGTACGCCTGACATCTGGATTCAGAGACAAGCAAAAGTTAAAGGCTACGGAATGTTTGACGGATTCTTCGCGCTGCTGCACATGGCACGCATGGGCGCTGAGGCATTTGCGCACTTCTCGAATCCTCAGGCCGGTTGGTTCCTAAAGGCTTCGGTTTGGACATTTAAGTGGGTCATCAGCTTCATTCCTCGAGTCCCGTCACTTAGACGCGAAAACAAGAATTCTCCTTTCGAGGAACATCATCCGCTCTACTTGCCTAAAACAATTTCATCGGTTCATAGCGCGTAATAACGAACTAAAATCTTACGCAGTTAGAAATATTACGGCTTAATGAGTCATTCGGAAGATCTCGGTCAGATATGTTTAAGAATAAAAAATTCTCTCTTCTTCTATCCGGTACAGTGCTCTGCGCACTGAGTGCAGCTTTTGCGAGCGTCGCGTCCGCAGCCCCTGAACCCGCCACATTTATGCGGGATGTTCAGCCGGCCTTCCGGACAGACGAAATCCCGGTGATCCGCAAAGACAGTCCCTTGTTTAATTACTCCACGGAAGGAGCAATTGAACAGATCAAGATGACGGGCATCTACAACGAAAGATCTTTCCGCTTTTATTCCGCAAAGAACGAGCTGATTTCAAAGGCTTCGGTCACGCTTCGCTATACGCCGTCTCCGGCTTTGATTCCTCAGCAGAGCCAGCTCAATGTTTACTTAAACGGCCAGCTGCAGAAGAGCCTTCCGATTACCAAAGATCAGCTCGGCAATCAGGTTTCTGCAACGGTGGATCTCAATGCAAAGCAGTTTGACAGCTCCAACCGTCTGACACTGGAGTTTGTCGGTCAGTACACGCAGATTTGCGGCTCTCCTGCAAATCCTGCCTTGTGGCTGACAGTCGACTCTTCGAGCTACCTGTCTTTGAATACTCAGAAGCTGCGTTTAGCCAACGATCTTTCGATTCTGCCGGCACCTTTTGTCAACACCATCAGTCCGGCCGCAACGACGCTGCCGATGGTTTTTGCTTCTGCGCCCGACAATCACTTCAAAGAAGCAGCCGCCGTGCTCGCATCTTGGGCTGGTGTGCGCTCCGAGTGGCGCGGAATTGAATTTCCGGTCTACTACAACGAACAGCCGGCCGAGCAGAACTATGTCGCTTTTGTTACCAATGACAGTCGTCCCGACTTCCTGAAGTTCCTGCCCAGAGTCGAAGCGCCGACGATTTCGATCGTAAATGCGCCGAACAGTCTGTACGCCAAAGTTCTGGTGATTGCCGGCCGCAACGCTGACGACCTGCTGACAGCCGCTCGTTATCTGGCGACGGCCGATGCCGGCATCGTCGGAGGCATGGTCACGATTGAAAACTTCAAGGGTGAACCGGACCGCAAGGCTTATGACGCGCCGTCTTGGGTCAACACCGATCAAAAGATTCCGTTTGAGAAGCTTTCCAAGTACCGCGGCCAGCTCACCAGCACCGGTTTGCATCCGGCTCCGATCAAACTTGACGTGCGGCTTCCGCCGGACCTTTTCATGGTCAACCGCAGCAACGTGAATCTGGATCTGCGTTACCGCTATACCCGTCCGATGGGCGGGGAACCGGCTCAGATGCGCTTCCTGCTGAATGACCAGTTGGTCGAGTCTTATGACCTGAGCCCGACAAAAACGAGCAACTCGTTTATGTCGCAGTTCTCGTTCATTAACGGCTTGGCAAATCTGTGGAACAACACATCGATTCCGAGCCGCCTGCTGTCCGCAGAAAATCAGCTGACTTTTGACTTCCAATACGGTTTGGCGGTTGACGGAGGAACTCAGGCCAACTGCAAGTCTGTGACCCTGATTCCGAACCAAGTGGAAATCGATCCGAACTCCACGATCGACTTCTCAGGTTTCTATCACTTCGCACGCCTCCCGGATCTGAAACTCTTTACCGTAAGCGGCTACCCGTTTACGAAGTACGCCGACCTGTCCCAGACCTTGGTGCTGATGAAAAAAGATGCACCCGCCAATGTCATGACGACAATGCTCAACACGATGGGCCGCTTCGGTGCACAGACGGGTGCTCCGGTCACAAAAGTTAAATTCGACTCTGCCATTCAGAACGACAACGCACAGCACCGTGACATTTTGGTCTTTGCCGAAAACAGCGCCGATATCGGGAATCTCGATAAGCTCGAGCCTGAGGTAATTCTTGAAAAAGTTAAAGGCAACTTGAAGTCTAATTTCGGAGCAAAGTCGAAAGACACAGCTCCTCAGTCCACTGTTACGGAAGACACCGGCATTGCCACGATTGCTCAGTACGAATCTCCGTACGGCAGCGGCCGCTCGGTCGTCGCGCTCTTAGGTGACGGACAGGACGGAAGCTACCTGCTGAACAAACGGCTGATGAACCCGGGCGACCTGAAGATGGTCGGCGGCGGGATCGCGATTTTCAAACCGAATGCCGAGCCTGCAAGCTACATGGTCGGTCCCGACTACTACACGGGCTCCCTGCCGTGGCACCAGAGAGTTTGGTATTCGCTCCTTGATCAGCCGCTTCTTCTTGTGCTCTTCACCTTGGTGTGCGCACTGCTCTTTGCCGGAGGTATCTACTACCTGATGCATTCTCTGATCCGCTTCCGCAACCGCCGCAACTAAGAGGAGACCGACAACATGAAAAAGAAATTTCTTCTTGCCTGCCTGATCTCTGCCGTGTTTGCAGCTCCTGCGGGCGCCTGGGAACTTTGGGACCAATTTAAAGCAACGAACCTTACGTCTGAGGGCCGCGTCGTTGACTACAGCGAAGCCAAGCTCATCACGACCTCCGAAGGTCAGTCCTACGGGATGTTCTTCGCGCTGGTGGCCAATGACAAAAAGGCGTTTGACGAGATGTTTGCCTGGACGGAAAAGAATCTCGGCGAAAACCAACCGGCTTGGCTTTGGGGCATCCCGGACGGCACGCCCAACGGAACGGGCAAGATCCTGGATACCAACAACGCGACCGACTCGGACATGTGGATTGCCTACTGTTTGATCGAAGCGGCCCGCATCTGGAATGATCCTTCCTACCTTCCGAAGGCGGATGGTTACCTTGCCAAGCTCAAAGAGCTGGTTCGCGACGTGCCGACCGTCGGCAAGGTCATCCTTCCGGGCCGTGTCGGATTTGAAGAGAAGGGCGTGATCACCATCAACCCAAGCTACTATCCGCCGCATATCCTGCGCCGCTTTGCCGATTACGATCCGTATTGGCTCCCGGTGCTGGAAGGTTCCATCAACGCCATGGTGCGCTGCTCTCCGAGCGGCGTGGCGCCGGACTGGGCTAAATTTGACGCTCAGGGACGCCTTGTCGATCCTCAGAAGATGGAAGGCAGCTACAACGCCATCCGAACCTATCTTTGGTCCGGCATTCTGTCGCCGAAGGATCAGAACTATGAAGTGCTGATGCGCCAGTATGAGCCGATGATTAACCTCGTCAAGGCAACCAATATTCCGCCTGAGAAGGTCAACATCGGTGACATGACCGTCAATAACCGTCAGGTCAACGCTTTCGGAGCCTGCTTCCTGCCCTACGTAGCTGCAGACAAGGCCGGCGCAGTGATTCGTACAGTGCTCACCACGACGGAAATGAAGGGCGATAATTATTACCGCAACGTGCTGACTGTTTTCGGTCTTGGGTTTGATAACCGTGCTTATGCCTTCGACGAGAAGGGGCGCCTGATTCTGCCTACCGACAATATGGCCGTTAAAACAATGACACCTAGAAACGAATAAAGTTAAGTTCTGAGCATGGCTGCGACTGAAAAAAACAAGCAGACGAAAGTGAAGTGGACCGGTCTCGGTCTGTGGAACGTCTTTTTTATCGGAGAATTTTTACTCGGAGGATTCGGATATCTCTCGCTGAACCTTCTGCAGAATGTTCTGCTTTTGGTTTTTGTCCTCTTCCCGATCGGCAATCGTTATCTGCGCTGGCTGCGCACGCTGATTGCGGTTGTTTGTGCCGCGGCTTTGGTTTACTCCGAAAGCTGGCTGCCGGGTCTGGACAGCATTCGAGGCAACTTTCATAACCTTGCGGCGATGGAAAGCAGCTATCTTCTTGAGTCCGCTCTGAACTTCTTGAATTTTGAGATGATCGGCGCCGGTATCGCGCTCATCATCATTTATTACGCAATTCGTGACTACATTCGCGTGACGACGTTTACCGTCGGTTATTTGTTCATTCTTCTCTGCGCTCCGCTTTGGCAGCCTTTTGTGGCCCAGCTCAGAGCGCCGGCAACGGAAGTGGTCGCTTCCGCCGAAAGCGCTAAGAAACCGGCAGAAGAAGAAAAGAAGAGCGACCTCATTCCTCAGACCGCTGAACCTACCTCGAAGAATCTCGACGAATGGCTAAAGCGCTTCCACGACACGGAAAAAGACCGCAGAGCCGAGTGGCCGGACAAACTGGCAAAAGATTCAACGCCGTTCGATATTCTTCTGCTGAATATCTGCTCACTTTCCAACGACGACTTGAGGGCCGTCGGCCTGGAAAATCACGAAGTTCTAAAGCAGTTCAATATTCGCTTTGAGAACTTTAACTCCGCGACTTCTTATTCTGGGCCGGCTGCGCTGCGTCTGTTGAAATCCGTCTGCGGGCAGCCCTCTCATGAAGATCTGTACGAAGGCCGCAATCCGGACTGCGAAATCATGAACCGTCTGGCTCGTTTGGGCTACAACCAGCACGTTTTCATGGACCACAGCGGTAAGTACGACAACTTCTATCAGAGTCTGCGTCATCTGGCCGGCCTTTCACCGCAGCTTGCGGAAATGAAGTATCCGAAGCGCTATGACTCTTTTGATGAAGAGCCGATCGGAGACGCCCGCGCAGTCTTTAAAGATTACGAAAACACGATCGCTGCAGACAAAGGCGGCAGAAGCGCGACCTTTATCAATATGATCGCACTGCATGACGGCAACCGCTTTGCAAACAAACGCCGTTTAGCACCCTTCAAACCCAGAGCGCAGGCCATGCTCGATGACTTAGGCAGCCTGATTGCCGATTTGGAAAAGAGCGGACGCAAGGTCATGCTCGTGGTCGTGCCTGAGCACGGCGCAGCGGAAAAGGGCGACAAGGTGCAGGTTGCGCATTTGCGTGATATTCCGAGTCCGGCGATCACTCATGTGCCTGCTTTGGTGAAATTCATCGGCGTAACGCCCGCAGACAGCCCGGTTACCGTGGATACTAAGACGAGCTATCTCGCCGTAAGCTCCCTGATCGGCCGCGTTCTGGAGACTAACTACTTCGGAAAACCGGAAGGGGAAGTTCCTCTGAAAGACCTTTTGAAAGACTTGCCGCAGACGCATTCCGTTTCCGAAAATGCCAATGCCAAGGTCGTGAACTATAAAGGCAAGGACTACGTCAAGATGGATAACAAAGATTGGCGAGAATACGCAAAGTAAAAATCTAAAAATCCTTGCCGTGATCTTGGTTAAACTCGAGATCACGCTTTAAACTCATTTTGTCCATAAATTAAGAGAGTTAACGCGGAGGTTAACGCTCAAGACGCTGATTCGATTGGAGTTGTTCAGTGCAAAAATTAGTTATCACCGGCGGTGTGGCGCTAGAGGGTGAAATCAAAGCATCCGGAGCCAAGAATGCAGCTCTTCCCCTTTTGGCATGCGCACTTCTTACAGATGAGCCGATGACTTTTGTGAACGTGCCGGATCTGGCTGACGTTCATACCATGCTTAAGCTTTTAGAGGAACTCGGCTGCAAGGTGACGCAGGAAGGCCATAAAGTGACGATCGGTGCCTCGCATATCACTTCAGCCGAAGCTCCCTACGATTTAGTTAAAACGATGCGTGCATCTATTCTGGTGCTCGGCCCGCTGCTCGCACGCTTCGGAAAGGCCAAAGTGTCGCTTCCCGGCGGCTGCTCGATCGGTGCCCGCCCAGTGGACCAGCACATCAAGGGCCTCAAAGCGCTCGGGGCCGACATTTCTATTGAACACGGATATGTTACGGCGCATGCCGACAAGCTCGTCGGCACCAATATCGTGACTGACATGGTCACAGTGACCGGCACGGAAAATCTTCTGATGGCAGCCGTCTTGGCAGAAGGTACTACGGTGCTTGCCAACGCCGCGCGCGAACCCGAAGTCGCTGATTTAGCAAACTGCTTGGTGAAGATGGGAGCCAAGATCAAGGGCATCGGTTCCCCGCAGATGGAAATCGAAGGCGTCAAGAAACTGCACGGAACGACTTATCGCGTGATTTCCGACCGAATCGAAGTCGGAAGCTTCCTAGTGGCCGCCGTGATGACCAAGGGCAAGATTCGTGTGACCGACTGCGATCCGCATACGCTTACGGCTGTGCTTGAAAAACTGGAAGAAGCCGGCGCCAAAGTAACGACCGGAGAAGACTGGATTGAAGTCGACGGGACCGGGGGACACCAGGCCGTAGATATTCGTACGGCTCCGTATCCCGGATTCCCGACAGATATGCAGGCTCAGTTTATGGCGCTCAATACGACGGCTGAAGGTGCCTCGCACGTTGCCGAGACGATTTTTGAAAACCGTTTCATGCATGTTCCCGAACTGCAGCGTTTGGGTGCAGATATCACCATTGACGGTAACAATGCCGTGGTACGCGGCGTTGAACGCCTTTCCGGCGCTCCGCTGATGGCAACCGACCTGCGTGCCAGCGCAGCGCTCGTGATTGCCGCATTGACGGCAGACGGCGAGTCGACGGTAGATCGTATTTATCACTTGGACCGCGGCTACGAAAAAATGGAACAGAAACTTTCGTCTCTCGGCGCCAAGATTAAGAGAGTAAAAGCATGATTACTTTGGCATTATCGAAGGGAAGAATCTTTACCGAGACGCTTCCGTTTTTAGCCGCTGCCGGAATCTATCCGCTCGAGGATCCGGAAACCTCCCGCAAGCTCATTATCGGAACCAATAATCCGGATCTGAGAATCGTGGTCGTCCGCGCGAGCGACGTCCCGACCTACGTCCAGTACGGCGCGGCCGACATGGGCGTTGCCGGCAAGGACTCCTTGTACGAACACGGCGGCGCCGGTCTTTATGTACCTTTGGACCTCAATATCGCCAAATGCCGTATGTGCGTAGCCTGTCCCCGCGATTTTGACTACGCCGCCCGCGTCAAACGCGGTGCACGCTTAAGAATCGCGACCAAGTACATGAAGTACTCGAGAGACTACTATGCGCGCGTCGGTGTGCACGTTGATCTCATCAAACTCTACGGCTCGATGGAGTTAGCTCCGATTTCCGGTTTGTCGGACGCCATTGTTGACTTGGTGAGTACCGGAGTAACACTTAAAGCAAACAACTTAGTTGAGGTGGAGACGGTTGACTATATCTCCTCCCGCCTCATCGTCGGCAGTACCGCAATGAAGTTGAAGCGCCAGGAACTGCTGCCCTTAATCGAAATTTTTGCAAACACGGTGAAAAAAGAATGAGCATTAGAAGATTGAATACACAGCAGCCGGACTTCGCGGCCAAATTCTCTGAACTTGTCGCAGTCGACAGCTCTGTTGATCCCGAAATCACACGCCGCGCCGAGGCCATTGTTCAGGATGTCCGCGCCAGAGGCGACGAGGCTGTCCTTGAGTACACCAATCGTTTCGACCACATGGACGTCAAGAGCGTTGCCGAATTCCGTCTGACGGAAGAGGATCTGAAGGAAGCTCTTGAAACGCTTCCGAAAGATCAGAAAGATGCTCTGACACAGGCCGCACAGCGCATCCGTGAGTTCCACGAACACGAACTCGGACAGAGCTGGTCCATTACTGAGGAAGACGGCACCAAACTCGGTATCCGCTACATCCCGCTGGATTCCGTCGGCCTTTACGTTCCCGGCGGTAAAGCCGCTTATCCGTCTTCCGTTCTGATGAACGCCATGCCCGCTCACGTTGCCGGCTGCAAAAAGATCGTGATGGTTGTCCCGACGCCGGGCGGCAAACCCAATCAGCTCGTTCTTGCTGCTGCCTGCTTGGCCGGCGTCAAAGAGTGCTACACCATCGGCGGTGCTCAAGCCATTGCCGCTTTGGCCTACGGCACGGAAACTATTCCTGCAGTCGACAAGATCGTCGGGCCGGGCAACGCCTACGTGGCCGCCGCTAAGCGCTATGTCTTCGGTACGGTCGGCATTGACATGATCGCCGGGCCTTCTGAAATTCTGGTGATTTGCGACGGCAAGACCAATCCTGACTGGATCGCAATGGACCTTTTCAGCCAGGCTGAACACGATGAATTGGCTCAGGCGATTTTGCTGACGGACGACGCTGAATTTGCCGATAAAGTTGCCGAATCCATTGATCGTCAGATTGAAGGCATGTCCCGCAAAGACATCATTTCCGCTTCGCTCAATAACCGCGGCGCCATCATCGTGACGCGCTCGATCGAAGAAGCCTGCAAGGTTGCCGATACGATCGCGCCCGAACACTTGGAACTTTCCGTTCAGGACGCCGACAAATACATTGATCAGATTCACCACGCCGGTGCGCTCTTCGTCGGTCCTTATACCTGCGAAGCCTTAGGCGACTACTGCGCCGGTCCGAACCACGTTCTTCCGACTTCGCGTACCGCCCGCTACTCCTCTCCGCTGGGGGTCTGGGACTTCCAGAAACGCATGAGCGTTCTGAAGGTCAGCAAACACGGCGCAGAAAAACTCGGCCGTATTGCCGACGTGCTGGCTCGGGGCGAATTCCTGACGGCTCACGCCGCCAGCGCTATGTACCGCGTTCACGATCTGGAAAAGAAATAAGGATTTCATTATGACGAGACGAGCCGATGTAAAGCGTCAGACGGCGGAAACATCGATCCTGGTATCGATGGATCTTGACGGCACCGGTAAAGCCGATATTCGTACAGGTATCGGATTCTTCGATCATATGCTGCACCAGATCGCACGCCACGGTCAGATCGATTTGACCGTGATGTGCGACGGCGATCTGCATATCGACGGACATCATTCCGTAGAAGATATCGGAATCGCGATGGGCCAGTGTCTGGCCAAGGCGTTAGGAGACAAAGCCGGAATCACGCGTTTCGGCTCTGCCTACGTGCCGCTTGATGAAGCGCTCTCGCGCACGGTTCTGGATATTTCCGGCCGCCCATATTTGGTCTGGAATGTCGATTTTACTGCCGCGATGATCGGCGAGCTTGATACTCAGCTGCCGAGAGAATTCTTCCTGGCGCTTGCCAACAATGCCCGCATTACGCTTCACATTGACAATCTGCGCGGCATCAATGCGCACCATCAGTGCGAGTCCGTCTTTAAATCCTTCGGCCGCGCAGTGCGCATGGCCTGCGAGTACGATCCTCGCGCCCGCAACGTTATCCCGTCTACAAAGGGTGTGTTATGAAAATAGCCATCGTTGACTACGGCTCCGGCAATCTGCGCAGCGTCAGCAAAGCCATTGAAAAAATTGCGCCGGTCAGCACGCAGGTACTGGTAACCGGAGATCCCGAAGAGGTTCTGAAAGCGGACCGCGTGGTCTTCCCCGGACAAGGCGCGATGCCTGACTGCATGAAAAATCTTCGCACAACCGGTATGGAAGAGGCGGTGCGTGACGCGATTCGCAACAAACCGTTCTTTGCCGTATGTGTAGGCGAGCAAATGCTCTTCGAACACAGTGAAGAAGGCGATACGCCGGGCCTGGGGATTTTCCCGGGCGACGTCGTTCGCTTTGCTTCCGACCGTGTGGATCAAACCGGTGCACGCCTCAAAGTTCCTCAGATGGGCTGGAATCAGGTGACGCAGACCCGCGAACATCCCATGTGGAACGGTATCACCAACGGTGCTTGGTTTTATTTTGTTCACAGCTATTACGCCAAACCGACAGAAGCAGACTTGACCGTCGGAACGACGTTCTACGGTGAGGAAGTCACCGTGGCTGTCGCCCGCGACAACGTTTTTGCAACGCAGTTCCATCCTGAAAAAAGCGCTGCGGTCGGTTTAGCTCTCTATCAAAACTTTTTGACTTGGAATCCTTAACGAGTATTTATCATGTTGTTAATTCCCGCTATTGACATTAAAGACGGACACTGTGTTCGTCTTCGCCAGGGAGATTTAACTTCCAACATTACTGTCTTCAACACTGACCCCGTTGCTCAGGCCCGTCATTGGGTTGAGCTCGGTGCCGAACGTCTGCATCTGGTTGACTTGGACGCGGCCAGAAGCGGAAAGCCCGTGAACCTTTCCGTGATCCGCAAGATCTGCAATGAATTCGCAGAAGACGTTGAAATTGAAGTCGGCGGCGGTATGCGCACGCTGGAGCGCGTCGGCGAAGTGCTCGACCTCGGCGTGGACTATGTCGTGATCGGAACGGCTGCCGTGAAAGCTCCGGGATTCCTGCATGACGTCTGCAGTGAGTACGGCGGCAGCGTTATCGTTTCTCTGGATGCCAAGGACGGCATGGTCATGACCGACGGCTGGACAAAGAACACCGGTCACTCTGCCACTGACTTAGCCAAAAAATTCGAGGGCTACGGTGTGGACGCCATCCTTTACACCGACATTAGCCGTGACGGTATGCTCACCGGCTGCAATGTCGAGGCAACCGCCGAATTAGCGAGCCAGCTCTCTATCCCCGTTATCGCCTCCGGCGGTATCCGTGATTTGGACGACATCCGCAAGCTGCTTGCCGTTGAGGACGACGGCGTGACGATGGCGATTTTGGGCCGCTCTCTTTACGAGGGTACCTTGGACTTCACACAGGCGCTTGATTTAGTCGAAGCGACAGAAGCCGCCAAAGACAATCAGGCCGATCTCGAAGGATAAATTCATGCTCGCAAAACGCATCATTCCGTGTTTGGACGTCACCGGAGGCCGCGTGGTCAAAGGAACGAATTTCGTCGACCTCAGAGACGCCGGAGACCCGGTGGAAATTGCTCGCCGCTATGACGAGCAGGGCGCCGATGAACTGACCTTTCTGGACATCACGGCGACTTCCGACGAAAGAGATTTGATCCTCAAAGTTATTGAAGACGTTGCGGCTCAGGTCTTTATTCCGCTGACTGTCGGCGGAGGGGTGCGTAAAGCAGAAGACGTCCGCCGTCTGTTGAATGCCGGCGCAGATAAAGTCTCGATTAACTCCGCAGGCGTGAATAATCCCGATCTGATTGCCGAGACCTCTTCGATCTACGGCAGTCAGGCCATTGTGGTTGCCATCGATGCCAAGCGCAGAGGCGACGGAACTTGGGAGGTTTATACGCGGGGCGGAAGAACGCCGACGGGCATTGACGCGGTTGAATGGGCCAAGAAGGTTGAAAAGCTCGGCGCCGGCGAGATTCTTCTCACCAGTATGGACGGCGACGGAACAAAGGCCGGTTTTGATCTGGAATTAACGCGCGCCGTGAGCGACTCCGTATCGATTCCCGTGATCGCCTCGGGCGGCGTCGGAAATCTGCAGCATTTGGTCGACGGCATTGTCGTGGGCCATGCGGACGCCGTACTTGCCGCTTCGATTTTCCACTTCGGTGAATACTCGATCGAAGAAGCTAAGCGTTACATGCAGGATCGCGGTATTCCTGTCCGTCTTGACTAAGGACCGGTCATGATTGAAGAAGTTCGCTTTAATGCCGACGGCCTGGTGCCTGTGATTGCGCAGGATGCCCATGACGGCACGATCCTGATGCTGGCTTGGGCCAATAAAGAAGCTCTGGAAGAGACCTTGGAGACCGGATTCGGCACCTATTTCTCACGTTCCCGTCAGAAGCTTTGGCGCAAAGGCGAACAAAGCGGGAACCGTCAAAAAGTTTTTGAGGTTTTGCTCGACTGTGACGGGGACTCCGTTATTTACAAAGTTGAGCAAAAAGGAAACATTGCCTGTCATACCGGCCACAGGAGCTGCTTTTACCGCAGCTGGGACGGCAAAGACTGGAAAGAGAATGCTCCTGTCCTGAAGTCTCCGGAAGAGATGTACGGCAAGGAACATCACTAAAGGAATAAAAAATGGAACGCGTTCCTGTTATCAGCGAAATTGCCGACGTCATCGACAGCCGCAAGGGCGGAGACCCGAAGGTCAGTTACGTTGCCAAATTATTTTCGAAAGCCCCGGATGCCGCTTTAAAGAAGGTCGGTGAGGAAGCCACAGAAGTCGTGATGGCCGCAAAAGACGGCGATCGTGATCATTTGATTTATGAAACTGCCGACCTTTGGTTCCATTCCATGGTCGTGCTTTCTCAGGCCGGAATCCGTCCCGAAGAAGTGCTTCAGGAACTCGCCCGCAGAGAGGGAACCTCAGGTTTGGTCGAAAAAGCGAATCGAAAAGAATCGTGAGAAAGAGTTAATAACAACCCTAAGGTAGGGTTATCCATATTGAGCCAACGGCTGAATTCTTTAAAAATATAAAAGTAACTCGGAGAATGGTATGCAAAAGGAAGATTGCCTTTTTTGCAAAATCGCAAGGGGAGAGATCCCTTCCCAAAAAGTTTATGAAGATGACGAAGTGATTGCCTTTAAAGACATTCACCCTGCTGCACCTGTTCATCTCCTGATTATCCCCAAACAGCATTACGACTCTTTAGCCGTCATGGGCAAAGCAGAAGAGCCGCTTTTAGGTAAAATGCTGGCTTTAGCGCCTGTGTTGGCAAAAGAAGCGGGTGCAAATAACGGCTTCCGCGTCGTGATCAACACCGGACATGACGGTGGTCAGGAAGTAAATCATATTCACGTACATGTCTTGGGCGGCCCGCGTCCTTGGACAAAACTCTAGGAGTAAAAAATGGGTTCTCTTTCCATTTGGCATTGGTTAGTTGTGCTGGTTATCGTTGTTTTGATTTTCGGTACCAGCAAACTTAAGAACATGGGTAAAGACCTCGGCGGTGCCGTTAAGGGCTTCAAAGAAGGCATGAAGGAAGCTCAGGACGAACCGGCCAAACCGGCTCAGGTTGCCGAGCAGAAACCGGTTGAAGCACCTGCTGCTAAGGAAGAAGCTAAACCTGAAGAAAAGAAACAGGCTTAATTCAACACGATTGAGTACATATGCTTGATTTAAGCATGGGCGAAATCGGGGTCATCGCGGCCATCGCGTTGGTCGTCCTCGGCCCCGACAAACTCCCTCAGGTAGCAAAAACTGCAGGCTCTCTTATGGGGAAAGCCCAGAGGTTTGTCTCGCAGGTTAAAAATGATATCGACAAAGAAGTCGAACTTTCTGAACTGAAGAAAATTCAGGAAGATGCTAAAAAGATGGCGAGCGACCTTCAGTCGAGTCTGAAGAACACCACCGACTCCATTGAAAAACAGGTCAGCGATGTGCGGGACTCCGTCACTTCCGCCGGCCAGGAAGTCAAGTCCACGATGGACAATGCCTCCAAGGAGCTTAAGGACCAGTGGATGGAATCCACCGCTCCGAAGGCCGAGCTTTCAATGGAGAACATCGTAGACGGTACCGCTAAGACCGAGACAGCTTCTGCCTCTACCGGCCTTGGCAAGGATGCCGCCTGGGAAAATCTCGATAAGTCGGTCGACACCTCTATGCTGGAAAAAGCTTTCGATTGGGGTGCTTCCGACATCAAGCCGACTCTGCCTCAGGAACTGAGCGGTCCGGCTCCTACAGTCGAATCCTATAATTTCGGACAAGCGCCGGCCAATACGCCGATGACAGATCCCAACGCTCCCACGCTTGCCGATTTAATGCGTGAAATCAATGCGCTCAAGCAGCAGGTTGAGGCCCAGAAGGTTGCTTCTGTTCCCAAGACCGGCGCCGGACGCTTTGCACCGCGCAGTCACGTTAACAAAACCCGTATTTCACGTGTTTAAGAATGAGTGATAAAGATTTGGTAGAACGCCCGGAAGACGGGCCGGAAGATGACCGCGAGCAGACACTCGTCGCTCATTTGATTGAGCTGCGCTCCCGTATTGTCCGTATGGCTGTGTCGGTTCTGCTGGTTTTTGCCTGCTTGTCGCCGTTCATGAAGCAGATTTTCGACTACCTTAGCAAGCCGTTGATGGTGGCTTTGCCTCAGGGCGCAAAACTGCTGGCCACCGGTGTGATCGCGCCGTTTATGGTGCCGCTGAAAGTGACATTGTTTGTCGCTTTTGTGATTGCACTGCCTTATGTGCTGTGGCAGCTTTGGGGCTTCATTGCTCCCGGACTTTATCGGAAAGAGAAGAAACTGGCCGCCCCGATCATTATTTCGAGCTTGGTCATGTTCTTCCTTGGAATGGCATATTGCTATTTCATCGTGTTCCGTATGGTGTTTCAGTTCATTGCCGGATTCTCTCCGAACTCCGTGAACTTCGCACCGGACATTGATTCGTACTTCAGCTTTGTGCTGGCGCTGTTCTTGGCGTTCGGCTTGACGTTTGAAGTGCCGATTATTGTGGTTGTTTTAAACCGCATGGGCATTACTTCGATTTCAAAGCTGAAGAAGGCTCGTCCCTATATGGTTGTCGGTGCCTTCGTTCTGGCTGCTATTGTGACGCCGCCGGACGTCCTTTCTCAGTGCTTACTGGCTTTGCCGCTGGTGATCCTTTATCAAGTCGGTATATGGCTGTGCGCCGTATTCGGCAAGAAGGACGAGCCTGAGGAAGAAAACGCAGAATCGTCCTAAATAGGAAAATGAGAGCAGGCTGATCCGCCTGCTCTTTCTGTTTGAGGACAGAAATCTTCTAACGCCTAACCACAAGTTTTAATCTCCGGTTGTCCTCTCGCTCAGGCGTTCGGTCATAACTGTAAACATCTTAGAGGCGTTGCCTGCGTTACGGTTTTTTCACTATTAATCTATAATTTTTTCACGAATAGACAGTGAGATAACACTGTTTGGTGAATTTAGAATAACGTGGGTGCTTATAAAGACCGATGACTCAGACGGATATCAAACCGTTTACTAAAGAGGATCTCGAGCAGGCAGATGTGCAGCTGCTTCGTGACGGCCGATGGGGAAATGCCCGGGTGTCAGTGGCTAACATCAATGGTAAGCGCTGGACAATCAAAGACTTTTCCGATCGCCATTGGCTTGTAAAAAACAGTTTTGCTAAGTTTGTGCTTTGGCGTGAACTGAAAGCGGTCCGCAAGCTTCACGGCCTCGAAGGCGTTCCGACGGAAGCCTTCATGGTGACGCCGCATATGCTTGCGATTGAATATATTCCCGGCCGCGTTTTAAACCGTGTTCCGAAGGAAGAGGTTTCTCCGACTTTTTTGGAAGAATGCGAGGAGATTATTCGTTCGATCCATGCCCGGCATCTGGTTCATTTGGATACCCGCGGAACCAGCAACTGGGTCATGCAGGTCAACGGAAAGCCCGCGTTGATTGATTTTCAGGCAAGCGTAGATACGCAAGGTCTTCCTCAAAAGATTCGTTCTTTTATGGAAGACATGGATATCGGCGGTGTTTATAAGAAGTGGAAGAAGTATTGCCCGGATGAGATGGGCGAGTTCCGCGAGAAGGAAAACGAACGCATTGCCAAGCTCAGAAAGCTCTGGGTCCTTCGCGGATACTTCGGCGTGAAAAAGCGCAATGCCAAACACGGCAAGCCGATTGACAACTAATTAACGAACACTATAACCAGCTTATTTTTATGGCTCAATTTGTATACACAATGAACCGCGTGGGCAAAATTGTTCCGCCCAAGCGACAAATTCTTAAAGACATTTCCCTGTCTTTCTTCCCGGGCGCCAAAATCGGCGTCTTAGGTTTAAACGGCGCGGGTAAATCTACGCTGCTCAAGATTATGGCCGGCGTGGATACCGAAATTGAAGGCGAAGCCATTCCGATGCCCGGCATCAAGATCGGTTACCTGCCGCAGGAACCGGTTCTTGATCCTGAAAAAACCGTTCGCGAAACGGTTGCCGAAGGTCTAGGCGACATTTTCGACGCTCAGGAAAAACTTAATAAAGTTTACGAGGCTTATGCCGATCCTGACGCCGACTTCGACGCTTTAGCTGCCGAGCAAGCTCGTCTGGAAGCCATCATCGCGACCGGCGGTACCAACGCCGATACACAGATGGAAATTGCTGCTGACGCACTTCGCCTGCCGCCCTGGGATGCCAAGATCGGCAATCTTTCCGGCGGTGAAAAGCGCCGTGTGGCTCTGTGCCGCTTGTTGCTGTCTAAACCGGATATGCTCCTTCTCGACGAACCGACCAACCACCTCGACGCTGAAAGCGTGGACTGGCTTGAGCAGTTCCTGCAGCACTTCCCCGGAACCGTGGTCGCCGTGACCCACGATCGCTACTTCCTGGACAACGCTGCCGAGTGGATTCTTGAATTGGACCGCGGACACGGCATTCCTTGGAAGGGCAACTATTCCTCCTGGCTCGATCAGAAGGAGCAGCGTTTAGAGCTGGAACAGAAGAAAGAAGACGCCCGTATCAAGGCCATGAAGCACGAACTTGAATGGGTTCGTCAGAATGCCAAGGGCAGACAGGCCAAGAGCAAAGCTCGTCTGAACCGCTTCGAAGAAATGTCGAGCTACGAATATCAGAAGCGTAACGAGACCAACGAAATCTTTATTCCGGTGGCTGACCGTCTCGGTGATAAAGTCATCGAATTCAAGAACGTTTCTAAGGGCTTCGGCGATCGTCTCCTGATCGACGATCTGAGCTTCTCGATTCCTCCCGGCGCGATTGTCGGCGTGATCGGCCCGAACGGTGCCGGTAAGTCCACGCTCTTTAAGATGATCACCGGCAAAGAAACTCCGGATTCCGGCGAAATCGATATCGGACCGACCGTTAAACTCAGCGCAGTTTCTCAGACCAGAGAATCTCTTCCGAACGATAAGACCGTTTGGGAAGCCGTTTCCGACGGTCTGGATATTCTGAAGGTTGGCAAATTCGAAATGCCGAGCCGTGCGTATCTCGGCCGCTTTAACTTTAAGGGCGGAGATCAGCAGAAGATCGTCGGGACGCTCTCAGGCGGTGAACGCGGACGTCTCCATATGGCCAAAACGCTTCTTGCCGGCGGCAACGTTCTTCTTCTTGACGAACCGTCTAACGACTTGGACGTTGAAACCCTCCGTGCTCTGGAAGAAGCGCTGCTGGAATTTGCCGGCTGCGCCATGGTCATTTCTCATGACCGCTGGTTCTTAGACCGTATCGCTACACACATTCTGGCTTTTGAAGGCGACTCCAAGGTCGAATTCTTCGCCGGCAACTATACGGAATACGAAGCAGACAAGAAACGCAGACTCGGAGATGCGGCAACACCGCACAGACTGCGCTTCAAACCGCTCAAGCACTAAGCGTCAATATGACTATTGCTCAAGGGAAAATTTCTCTTGACGACCGGGGCTGTGCTTACAGCCCCGAGTTCGGCGATGTTTATGCATCCAAAGACGGGGCTTATGAACAGTCCCGTTTTGTTTTTTTGGGCGGAAACCAGCTGCCCGAGAGATGGCAGGGAAGAGATCAGTTTACGATTGTTGAAAACGGGTTCGGCCTCGGCACGAATTTTTTGACGACGCTGAAAGCGTGGCGGGAAGATCCGCAGAGAAGCGGCAAACTGTTTTATTTGGCCGTAGAAGGATTTCCCCTTCAAGCATCGGATATCAAAACATTTGCCTCTTCTAGCCTGAAAGCGCAAGCCGAAGAGTTGGCAGGCAAATGGCCGACTCTGACCCCGGGTGTTCATCGACTGACGTTCGATGAAGGGCGCGTCGTCTTAGATCTCTACTTTATGCCGTCTTCCGCGGCAGCTAAAAAACTTTCCGGCGCTTTTGATGCTTTCTATCCGGACGGCTTCTCGCCTAAGAAGAATCCGGAGATGTGGGAGCCCAGACTGCTCAAGGCGATTTGTTCGCACGCTCGAGAAGGTTCCACACTGGCGACTTGGTGCGTGGCTTCGGCCGTCAGAAAGGCTTTTACGGAAGCGGGATTCGCGATCCAAAAGGTTCCGGGTTTCGGACACAAGTCAGAAATGACCGTCGGCCGCTTTGAACCTAAGTTCAAGCATCGCCGCTCAACGACATTTTTAAATTCAGTCGAAAAACCTCAGTCAGCTATTGTCATCGGGGCCGGACTGGCCGGTTCGGCGGTGGCTCGCGAGCTGGCACGCCGCGGAGCCCAAGTACAAGTTATCGATGCGGGTCCAGTGGGTGCTGCCGGCGCCTCAGCGCTTCGCTGGGGCGTGGTGCATGCTCAGCCTTCCGGAGATGATAATCAGCTCTTTAGACTGACAAGGTTGGGTTTAGAGATGCTGCAGGAAGAATTGCGCAGCTATCCGGAGCTGGTACGGACTGAGGGGCTTTTCCAGATGGCCAGAGACGAAGCAGAACTTCAAAAATGGCAGCAGTGGTTTGCTCAGTCAAAACCGTTCAGTTTTCCGAAAGATTTCCTCCGGCTGATGTCAGCAGAGGAAGCCGAATCAAAAATCGGTCTTAAGCCTCGGTTGGGCGGTCTCTGGCACGAAGGCGCCGGTATCGTTGCTGTGGCTGAATGGGTGAGGGCGCGTCTGAATCGATCGGGTGCTTCTCTGCTGCTTAACACTCGGGTCGGCACTCTGTCGAAGCAAGGAAAAAAGTGGCAGGCAAAAGACCCACTCGGGCAAATCATTGCTGAAGCGGATGCGGTGGTCGTTTGCTGCGCAGCTGATACCGCTAATCTTCTACCCGGAATCGAACTTCCGTTAACCCGATGGAAAGGCAGATTGTCCCTGCTCTGTGAGGGCGCTTTGACAGACTTGAAAGGTGCGGTGACAGGTCCGGGTTATGCCATTCATAGTCCTGACAACTGGATCGGGGTCGGTGCAACCTATGAGAGTGCCGAGAAACAAATGCCGCTAGAGGAGGCACATCGAAAGAACCTTTCTCATTTAACGGACCTGTTTCCCCAGCTAACTGAAGCTGATGCGGCCGGATTTTACAAAGGGTTCCGCTGTGTGGCGCCGGATCGCCTGCCGGTTGTCGGACAAGTGCCGGCAGCGGAAGGCTTTCCGAATGCGACAGGTATTTACGTGAGCTGTGCTATGGGGTCTCGAGGTACCGTGTTCAATGAACTTGCCGCTAAAGTCATCGCAGCGCAAATGTTTAATGAGCCGATTCCGTTGGAGGCCGACCTTCTGCGTGCGATTGATCCGGGCAGATTTCTCAAAAAGCCTCGGTAAACGGAGCATTGTTGAGCCTGCGGTCGGCTCGTAGAATATCAGCCACAACAAACCTCAAAAACTACAATCTATGACCGCTCAAACCAAGGGACTTCTTGCCGCCGTCGGCGCATACCTCTGCTGGGGCTTTATGCCTTTGTATTGGGCATTATTCGGAAGCGTCCGGGGCTGGGAAGTCATCGGTCATCGAGTGCTTTGGTCCTTGGTCCTGATCTCTGCATTTCTTATGCTGATCGGGCGATTTTCCGAGATCTTCAGCACACTTCAAACATTCAAAAAGCAGCCGATTCAATATTTCAACTTATTCGCAGCGGCAGCGATTGCGGCGATTAACTGGTGGATCAACGTTTACGCCGCGACATCCAATCAAGTTGTCGAACTTGGCATCGGGATGTTTTTAACGCCGTTGTTTACCGTTGCACTGGGCGTCGTGTTCTTTAGAGAGCGGCTGAGCCGATTAAAGCAGCTGAGCGTGTTTCTACCTTTTCTCGGTGTGTGCATCATGATTTACACACTCGGTCGGATGCCTTGGATCGCATTGGGCGTTTCTTCTTCCTGGGCGCTTTACGGGGTCTTTAAAAAACGTCTGGGTATAGATCCTTGGGTAAGCAACGCATTGGAAGCCTCGCTTATGCTTCCCTTTGCCATTGCCTACCTGTTTTATCTTGATGCGAACGGCGTCGGAGCTTTTATTGCCGGCGGAACCTACATTACGATTCTCCTCATCAGCGTGGGTCTGGTGACATCCGTACCGATGATTGCATTCTCCGCTGCGACCAATGTTCTTCCGCTGACGATTCTCGGCTTTATCCAATATATGAATCCGATCCTCACGCTGCTTGTGGGATTGGTTTTCTTCCATGAACCCTTTAATCATCAGCAGCTCATTCCCTTACTGTTTATTTGGGCCGGAATTCTGACTTTCATTTACAGTGAATTCCGAGAGAAAGCGGCGAGGAAGGCTCAAACTGTCTAGTCCTAATTCAGGTCAATGAAGCGGCAGCTCAGCAACGCAATTGAAGACTCGCTTTCGTCGTGAAAAGACCATAGATTGCAAGCTAACTGACTGAAGAGGCGTAAAAAATCACTTATTATTACGCCTTGCTTTTTTGTTTTAGTCGGTGTCTTGTATGTTTATCGTCTCTCGGTATCGAGCCCCATGGGTCGCCTTTGCTTTTATTGCGGTCGTGTCAATCGGCGCGTTCATGCGTTTTCAGCAAAGTGCGGAAACCGACGCGAAAAACTTAGAACTCGACCGAGCAGAATTCCAGCTTTTTAAGAAAGATTTGGCGCCGGTGAACCTTCCGGAAAAGACGATGAACTCAACGGTTCTTTTCGAGCTTTTCCGCTGCGGCGTCCGTTCGATTAACGAAGCCGGTTACTGTAATAAGATCGGCGAGGACTTCTTCAAACAGTTATCCGACGAACAAAAGACCGCTATTCGTCCGATTTTCAATAAATACTTTAGTAACCGTCCTGTTAGGTAGGCAGTTTTCTCATGGATTGGATTCTTTATTTAAAAGCCGTCATTCTCGGTATTGTCGAAGGCTTGACGGAATTCTTGCCGGTTTCTTCCACCGGTCATTTGATTGTTGCCGGCAGCTTATTGGACTACACGGGACAGGAAGCAGACACTTTTTATATTGCCATTCAGGCCGGCGCCATCTTTGCGGTGTGCTGGCATTACCGTCAGCGCCTGATCGATGTTTGCTTAGGCCTTTTCTCCGATAAAGTTCAGCAGCGACTAGCCGTCAATACGGTTGTTGCTTTCCTTCCCGCTGCAGTGATCGGCGTATTGGTTGCAAGCTACATAAAAAAATGGCTCTTTAATCCGATCGCGGTTGCGACAGCTCTGGTCGTGGGCGGTGTGATTATTCTCATCGTTGAGTATTACCAGGACAAGAAAACCTACAAACCGCGTGTAGAAACGATGGATGACATGAGTTGGAAAGACGCTTTGAAGGTCGGTTTCCTGCAGTGTCTGGCCATGATTCCGGGCACTAGCCGCTCCGGCGCAACTATTATCGGCGGTCTTTGCATCGGTCTGTCTAGAAAAGCGGCAACGGAATTCTCTTTCTTCCTGGCGATTCCGACGATTTTCGGAGCTACGGTTTACGACCTCTGGAAGTCCAGAGACGTATTGACAGCAACAGCGCTTCCGATGATTTCCGTGGGGTTCATAGTGTCTTTTTTCTCCGCACTTGTGGTGGTGCGCTGGCTGCTTCACTACGTTTCCAAGCACGACTTCTCCCCCTTCGGCTGGTACCGAATCTTCTTCGGCGGTGTCATTCTCCTGACGTGGTGGACAGGCTTAGTGCAGTGGTAACCCGCTCTGAACATTATTCATAACTCAGAACGGCGCCTCGGCGCCGTTCTGCATGTCTGCCTATTGAAGATCCGATACCGGAAGCTGACGACGTTTGGCTTTTCTCCACTCGGACGGTGTTGAATTGAACTGCTGTTTGAATTGCTGCCGGAAGGAGATCGGGCTCTTGTAGCCGGAGCGCTCTGCGACGGTTTCGATCGGAAGCTCCGTGGTTTCCAACAGCTCGCAGGCGGTTCTCAGACGGATTTTGCGGTACCAGACTTCAAATGTTGTTCCTGTCAGTGCTTTGAACTTACGCGTGAAAGAGCGGCGCGAGAGGAAAGACTTCTGCATCATCACGTCTACAGTTAGATCTGAAGGCGGCTTTTGTTCCATGAACTTAATCAATGCAGGAAGCGCGTTCACGATTTTCGGCTTTGCGTAATCCAGAAATTGGTCCTGAGCGCCTTCACGAATGAGCGGAATGGCCAGGATCTTTGCCAGCTTGTTGGCTATGGTAGCGCTGTAAATGATTCGGATGAAATGCAGGATACAGTCGACGGTTGCGGAGGCTCCGGCTGAGGTAAGGATGTTGTCATCTTGAACGTAGATGACGTTCTTCTTCAAGGAACAATAAGGAAACTCCTTGGAGAAATCTTCCTCTGCAGACCAGTGGGTGCAGCAATTCTTGCCGTTCAGTACGCCGCTGTAGGCCAGCGCGTATGCTCCGAAACATGCGCCGATCAGCCACTTATTTTCTTTGTTAAAACTTCTGATGAGTTCCTGCAGCTGCGGGCTCGGGGGCACATCTAAATCGGTCCAGCTGGGGACGACTAAGGCGTCTGCGGTTTGGATTTCTTTCCAGTCGGTCAGTGCCGTTATTTGCACGTCCGGATCAGTAGTTACAACCGGACTCTTATCACTGAAACGAAGCAGGCTGAAGAGTGTGCGTCCCTCAAATTTTGTACTTAACAGCGAAGAAATGATCGCATAGTGATAAAGGTTAACTTTGTCCGGCAGGTAGATTGCCACAGTGAATAACTTTGACATTTGGCCTAATTTCATCCTTTTTGGCATACATCGTACTTTAACCCTAAGGCCTCCAAAAAGATAATAACCATACGGTTTGTAATTTTCTTTGGAATTAAAAATGTCACTATTATTCAAAGCTTCAGCGGCAGCATTTCTTTTTCCGCTGCTGATGCATTTTTCATATGCGGCTGATGTTCAGCCAATTGCTCAAGATTTAAATGGCCAGGAACAATCGGTTCAATTAATTCGAAACGCAACCGTTAAAGTTAAGTACAACGGTGTAACTTTCTTAGTCGATCCGATGCTGGCACCGAAAGGTGCTTATCCCGGATTCACGGGAACACTGCACAGCGAAATTCGTAACCCGACCATTCCTCTGACGCTGAGAATTCAGGAAATCCTGAACGGCGTTGATGCGGTCCTTTTAACTCATACGCACGAAGATCATTGGGATAAATTTGCTCAGCAGTACATACCCAAAGAGATGCCGATTTTTGTGCAGAATAAGGCGGATGAAGATCTGCTGAAGTCTCAGGAATTCAAAAAAGTTCGTATCCTTGAAAACGGTACAAACTTCAAGGGCGTATCCCTCTACCGCACATTTGGGCAGCACGGCTCTGACGTCATCTGGAAGTACGACTATCTGAGAAAAGCGCTTGGCTCTTCTATCGGTTTTGTTCTGAAGGCGCCGGGTCAGGAACCGATCTACATCGCCGGCGATACCGTTTGGCATCCGGAAGTAGAGGCCGAAATTCAGAAACATAAACCCGGCACAATTGTTCTGAATACAGGCGGTGCTTCTTTAGAAACAGACGTGAATCGTATTTCCTATCCTTGGGTTAAGGCGGATCCGGAAATCATCATGAATAAGGAAGACGTTGAAAAAGCCTACAAGGTCGCACCTCAAGCCAAAATCATCACCGTACATATGGATGCTATCAACCATATGACTGTGACAAGAAAGGACATGAAGAAGTTCGTGGAAGAAAAAGGCCTCGGCTCCCGCGTGCACATTCCGCAGGACGGAGAGGTGATTGTTACCGGTTCAGGAAAGAACTAAATCTCTATGAAGATGGGAGGGGCAGCTCAGTTTCCTCTTCCGGCTTCGGAAAATAAAAAAGGCGCCCTCGGGCGCCAATTTATTAGCTAACTGCTCTTAGATCTTGGTGTAAACAAAGTCCCAGCAGCCGTGACCTAAGCGGTTGCCGCGCTCGTTGAATTTTGTTGTCGGACGCTTAACGAGCGGATTTTCAGGCTGAGGAGCGGCACCTTCATGGAGGTTTTTCAGAGTAGGTTCTGCGGAAAGCACTTCTGCCATCTGCTCGGCGTAGTTTTCCCAGTCCGTAGCGGAGTGGAAATAGGCGCCTTTTTTCATTTTCGGAACGAGGAGTTTTAAGAAGCTCTCATTAATCAGACGACGTTTGTGATGGCGTGCTTTTCTCCAAGGATCCGGGAAGAAGATATGCACGCCGTCTAAGGATTCGTCTTCCAGCATGTCTCTGACGACTTCTACCGCATCGTGACGGAAGATTCGGACATTCTTGAGATCTATGTCGTGGAGGCGTTTGCTCAGAGCGCCGACACCGGCAGCAAAAACTTCGCATCCGATAAAGTTGATTTCAGGATGAGCCTGAGCGATAGCGGCAGTGGTTTCTCCCATGCCGCAGCCGATTTCAAGAACCAATGGATTATTATTTCCGAATGTCTTAACCGCATCGAACTTTTGATTGGCGTCATAGGGAATTTCGTACAGTGGAAGAAGCTCTTCCAAAGCCTTTTCCTGGGCGTTGCTGATATGTCCGCGGCGCATGCAGAAGCTGCGGATGTGACGTTTTTTCAATTCTTCAATTTGTTCGGCGGTCAGCGGTTCGGATGACATGTAAAAGGATCCTTAATTAAAGCGAGGCTTAATTTTAGAAAAATAAGAACTAATTGTCTGCGATATTTTCTTGAAGTTACAAGCGTTTATGATTAAATCGCAGACAAGCTTATTTTATTGGGAGGCTTGGAAGTCTTTTGGCCTTCGGGGCGGACATCCTCTCATAGCTGAAAGAATGAATGGATACAAAGACCGCAACGAAGAAATGACAAGCAACGGCTGAAGATCGAAATCGAGAGAGGAAAAGTAGTAGGTGGAGCGGGTGAGGGGAATCGAACCCCCGTCGTAAGCTTGGGAAGCTTCTGCTCTACCATTGAGCTACACCCGCATTTGATAGAGCAGGATTGTACCCGAATTTTCACAAATTGTTTCAGAGTTTGAGAGGAAGTATCCACGTGCTTTCTCTCATATGTCGACCATCGCTGATGTGCAAGAATTGAGCAAAATAACTTCAACACCAAATCCCATGTCCTCTATTGCTCTTGTCTATTTTTCTCCGACGGGAAACTCTAAGAAAGCGGTTTCTTCCATCGGGGAATTGCCTTGTGTCACCGTCAAGACATTCGATATCACAGGCAACGTCGAAGTTCCGGAAACCGATCTCAGCGGCTTTGATTTCGTCGTTTTCGGGGCGCCGGTCTATGCAGGAAGAATCCCGGCCTGCAGCGTCGAACGTTTTAAAAAGATGAAAGGAAGCGGCACTCCTTGTGCATTAGTGCTTACTTACGGCAATCGAGCCTATGAAGACGCTCCGAGAGGGCTTGGTGACATTGTTGCAGCCAACGGCTTCAGAATTAAGGGTGTGGCGACGATGGCGTCTCAGCATACCTACGGTCAGATTCAGCTCGGTCGTCCGAACAAAGATGATATTGCCGAGCTGCAGGAATTCTTTTTTCATATGCTGGCCAAAGCGGAGGAGCCGGAAACGGTTGTTCCTCCGGGAAACTATCCTTATAAAGTCGTCGAAGCAAAAGCCAAATTTAAACCGACGACTAACAGCAACTGCTTAGCCTGTGGAATGTGCGTTAGAGATTGCCCGGTCGGAGCGATCGAAGAAGATATCAAGACCGTTAATGACAACTGTATCGGCTGTATGCGCTGCGTTAAGAATTGTCCGATGAAAGCGAAATCAGTTGTCGCTCAGGCTTTCTCTGACTTCGAAAAACTCCTCTCCGAACGCCTCAAGAACCGTAAAGAAAACGAATTCTTTGTTTGTTGAATTGCTTAAGTTCAACTGAGAAGCACTTCGAAGAAAAAACAAACCCGGCGTATCGAGAAGAACGCCGGGTTTGAAATTGTAGGGGATCGGTTAGCGGTGAGAAACTCTTCTGACCATCCAATCGCCGAAGCTCTGCAGACTTTGGACGAAGACAATCAAAATGATGACAACAGCCGCCATGACTTCAGGCATGAAACGCTGATATCCGTAGCGAATACCCATGTCGCCTAATCCGCCGCCGCCAACGGCACCTGCCATGGCGGAGCTGCCTACTAATGCGACAAACGCGATCGTAAGGCCTGCAAGGATGCCGGGCATCGCTTCCGGAAGAAGCACCTTGCAAATGATCTGAGTGTTGGTTGCTCCCATGGACTGAGCAGCTTCAATCAGACCTTTGTCGACTTCACGCAGACTGGTTTCGACCAGACGAGCGATGAGCGGAGCAGCGGCAATCGTCAGAGGGACGATGGCGGCAACCGTACCGATGGAAGAGCCGACGATTAAGCGTGTAAACGGAATGATGGCAACCAACAGAATGATGAACGGCGTCGAGCGCACGGCGTTCACGATGGTGCCGATAATGCGGTTGACGTACGGCTTGGGCATGATGCCTTTGGGAGACGTAACGAACAGGAAGACACCCAAAGGAATACCAATCGCGGCGCCGAGTCCGCCGCTCACGCCGACCATCAGAATGGTTTCAAGGAAAGATTCCCAAAGAAGATTGATGATGTTAGATGACATTTGTGAGCTCCTCGACGCGAACGCCTCTTTCGGCGATGTAGTTCAATGCCTGTCGGAAGTTTTCTGTGGTTCCTTCCATCACGATCGTGAGTGTGCCGTAGCTTTCGCTTTGAATCTCATCAACCTGTCCTAAAAGGATGTTGAAGTCCAGATCGAATTTGGAGCAGGCGCGGGAGAGTACCGGTTCGGTCGTTGAGCTGCCGACGAAGGTCAAACGAATGAGATGATTCTTGCGTCCGTTTTCTCCCGGTGTGTTCAGAACTTTCTTCACACGTTCGACCATGCTTGCCGGAATCGTGCGGGCGGCAAGAGCCGTGCCGAGCATCGCCTGAGTGACTTCGTTTTTCGGGTCACGGAAGACTTCGAGCACATCGCCTTCTTCGACAACGACGCCTTTATTCATCACGACGACGCGGTTGCAAATCTGTTTCACAACGTCCATTTCGTGCGTGATCATGACGATCGTCAGACCAAGCTCCTTGTTAATTTTCTTGAGGAGCTGAAGCGTTGCCTGAGTGGTTTCAGGGTCAAGAGCAGAAGTGGCTTCGTCGGAAAGCAGGATCTTCGGATCGGAAGAAAGCGCACGAGCGATACCGACGCGCTGTTTCTGTCCGCCGGAGAGCTGAGACGGATACTTGTTGACGTGTTCGCTCAAGCCGACAAGTTCAATCAGCGGCATTACTTTTTCGCGAATCTTGTCCTTCGGCATCCCTGCAAGTTCCAGAGGAAGCGCAACATTGCCGTAGACGGTACGGGAGGAGAGCAGATTGAAGTGCTGGAAGATCATACCAATCGAGCGTCTTTCCTCTCGCAGTTCGGAATCCGGCATTTTGGTCAGATCCTTGCCGTCGACGATGACGGACCCGGAAGTCGGGCGGTTGAGAAGGTTGATGCAGCGAACCAGCGTACTCTTACCCGCGCCGCTTCGGCCGATAATGCCGAAGATATCACCGGGTTTGACGTGGACGTTTACATCCTTACAGGCAAAGAATTTTCCTTTGCCGTCAGCAGTATCGTATTCCTGCGTTATGTGTTTTAACTCAATCATTTAATTTAAATCCCAGGGCGAGGTTCTGACACCTCGAGGTCCTGCTCCTTCAGCAGGACAAATAATTTCTACGCGGACTTTGCAGTCAATGGGCAAAAAGTAATGTCCACGGGAAATTATCCTTGATTCTTTTTAAAGAATTCTTATTTTTGGGAGATTTTTTCGTTTCGAAAAAGAAAATGCCCGGAAGTCTTTCGACTACCGGGCGGAATCTGGTGGGGGCACAGGGATTCGAACTCTGGACCTACGGATTAAGAGTCCGCTGCTCTACCAGCTGAGCTATACCCCCATAATTGGTGGGCTGTGCAGGACTCGAACCTGCGACCAATGGATTAAAAGTCCACTGCTCTACCAACTGAGCTAACAACCCTTTGTTTCGATCTCTGTTTCGCTCCGAAGCGCGTCTCATCAATCGAGAAGTCGAATACTACACAGGTTTTTTCGGTTCGTCAAACCAAAAAGAAAAATAGTGAATTTATGAGACATAAATTGGCGCATACGCCTTTACTATGACTACAACAGAAAAATGAGTGATGAGATTTGATTTGATCTTGTTAAATTAAATTCTTTCGCTAGTATTAGACAACTTAGGTCAGTTTTGTCTGATCGGAGAATGATTAGGAAATAAAGATGGCAGAAAAGAAAAAAGTTAAACCGCCCGTTGAACAGCTCGTGGATGCGGATGCTCGTAAAAAAGCGCTAAAGATGGCCTTGGACCAGATTTCCAAGCAATTCGGCAAGGATGCGATTCTGAGCATGGGCAGCCAGCCTGACCAAAATCTGGATGTTGTTTCTACCGGCTCCTTTACTTTGGACCTGGCACTCGGCGTCGGCGGTCTTCCCCGCGGACGTATCGTTGAAATTTACGGACCGGAATCTTCAGGTAAAACTACGCTGACGCTTCACATCCTTGCTGAAATGCAGAAGCTCGGCGGAACCTGCGCCTTCATCGACGCAGAACATGCATTAGACGTTAAGTACGCCAAAGCACTCGGCGTTAAAGTGGACGACTTGCTCCTGTCTCAGCCGGACAGCGGTGAACAGGCTCTTGAAATTACGGACGCTTTGGTTCGCTCCGGTGCCGTTGACCTCGTCGTTATCGACTCCGTGGCTGCTTTGGTGCCTCGCTCTGAAATTGAAGGCGACATGGGCGAAGCCCTCCCGGGTCTCCAGGCTCGTTTGATGAGCCAGGCACTCCGCAAGCTCACTTCCAGCATCAAGAAGTCCAACACTCTGGTTGTCTTCATTAACCAGGTTCGTCAGAAGATCGGTGTGGTTTACGGCTCTCCGGAAACAACCACCGGCGGCAACGCACTCAAGTTCTACGCCACGATTCGTATGGATATTCGTCGTACCGGCGGCATCAAGCAGGGCGATGAAATCCTGGGTAACGAAACCCGCGTGAAAGTTGTTAAGAATAAAGTTGCGCCTCCCTTCAAACAGGCTGAATTCGAGATCATCTACGGTCAGGGCATTTCCCGCGAAGGTGAAATCATCGATATCGGTACTGACATGGATATCTTCAACAAGTCCGGTGCTTGGTACTCCTATCAGGGCAACAAGATCGGTCAGGGCAAAGCTGCTGCCAGAGAATGGCTGAAGTCTCATCCTGAAGAAATGAAGATGATCGAAGAACAGATCAAGGCCGCGATCAAGGGCAAAGATCACGAAGAAGATGCTGCCGAAGAGGTCGTGACCAAAGAAACTGAAGAAACCTACGAAGACGCTCAATAATGTTTGATCCTGCTGATCGCAGAAAGCAGATCTTATACAAGGCGGTAGCTGCTCTCGCTCGTCGAGAGCGCTCCCGCCTCGGCCTCTATAAGAAGCTGTCAGAAACTTTCAACGAAGAGGGCGATAAGGAATTAATCAATTCCGTCCTCGACGAACTCGTCAGTAAAAAGTATTTATCCGACGAGCGGTACGCTCGTATTCAAGTTTTGACGCGGAGCGCCAGATACGGCGACCGCAAGCTCTTTTGGAACCTCCAGAGGGACGGTGTGTCTCGTGAAATTGCCGAAGAGGCGTTAAAACAAAACGAAGAGTCGGAATACGATCGAGCACTCGTTCTTTGGAAGCGAAAATTTGGAGAGCCGCCCGAGGATTACAAGGAACGCGCTAAGCAGATCCGCTTCCTTGCCAGTCGGGGTTTTACCTTTAAAACCATTGAAAAAGTCTTGAGTTGTGAACTTCCTGACGAAGTCTTTTAAGACGGCAGCCTGAGATCGTTATACTTTTGTTCACAAACAAAAGTTAACAATTTCACGGCTATGAAAATTCATGAATATCAAGCACGTCAATTTCTGAAGAATTTTGACGTTCCCGTTCCTGTTGCTGAAGTTGCTTCAAGTCCTGAGGAAGCTCGAAAGATTGCCGAAGAAATCGGCGGAAAGGTTTGGGCAGTTAAGTCCCAGATTCACGCCGGCGGCAGAGGCAAAGGCGGCGGCGTAAAACTCGCCCGCAGTCTGGAAGATGTCAGCAATCTCTCCCGTCTTATGATCGGCAGCCGTTTGGTCACCAAGCAGACCGGTCCTGCCGGAGCCCCTGTCAGTAAGGTCCTTGTTCAGCAGGGTCTCGATATCGTCCAGGAGTTCTATGTCGGTTTTCTCATCGACCGCAAGCTTCAGAGGCCGGTACTCATTGCTTCTGCTGAAGGCGGCATGGAAATTGAAAAAGTTGCCGCTCAGTTCCCTGAAAAAATCATTAAAACGGTCATTGATCCTGTGGCCGGTCTTTCCGTTCCCGAAGCTTTGGAAGTTGCTACTCGATTGGGCGTGCCTGCCGACATTACCGGAGACTGTGCAGAAGTCCTGAGAAAGTTATGGAGTACCTTCGTTTCAATGGACTGCTCTCTGCTTGAGATCAATCCGCTTATCGTGACGGCAGACAAAAAAGTCTATCCGCTTGATGTGAAGATGACGTTCGATGACAACGCGCTTCTGCGTCATCCCGAGCTTGAAGAACTCCACGATCCTGAGCAGGAAGATCCGACAGAGCTCCGTGCACATAAAGCCGGCCTTCAATACATTCAGCTCAACGGCAATATCGCCTGCCTTGTCAACGGCGCCGGCCTCGCAATGGCGACCATGGACACGATTAAGCTTTTCGGCGGTGAGCCCGATAACTTCCTCGATATCGGAGGCGGTGCCTCTCCTGAGAAGGTCACGGCAGCCTTTGAAATCATGCTGGCTAAGCCAGAAGTCAAAGTTATTCTGGTCAACATCTTCGGCGGAATCATGAAGTGCGACGTTATTGCCGAAGGTATTGTCGAAGCTTGCCGACACGTCAAATTAACTGTTCCCTTGATTGTTCGTATGAAGGGTACGCACGAAAAAGAAGGCAAAGAAATCCTCAAGAACAGCGGTCTGCCGATTATCTCAGCCGAGTCTCTCGGTGACGCCGCGAAGAAAGCCGTAGAACTGGCAGCGGAGAAATAACATGAGCATTTTGGTAAACAAGAACTCCCGCATCATCACCCAAGGTATGACCGGTAAAACCGGCCAGTTCCACACTCGTCTTTGCAGAGATTACGGATTTGGTAAGGAATGCTTTGTCGGCGGTGTAAATCCGAAAAAAGCCGGACAAGTCTGGGAAGGTCTGCCGATTTTCGGATCCGTTAAAGAGGCCAAAGAAAAGACCGGTGCAAACGTTTCCGTGATTTATGTTCCGCCTGCCGGGGCAGCTGCAGCTATCCAGGAAGCAAGTGATGCCGGCATTGATCTCATCGTCTGCATCACAGAAGGTATTCCTGTCATGGATATGGTTAAAGTCAGAGACCATATGAAAAAGACCGGTTCCAAATCTCTTCTCCTCGGGCCGAACTGCCCCGGCATCATGACGCCGGGAGAAGTCAACGTCGGCATCATGCCTGCGCACATTCACCGCAAAGGCAGAATCGGTGTTGTCTCTCGCTCCGGCACCCTGACCTATGAAGCGGTCGCGCAGATTACGGATTTAGGTTTAGGACAATCTACCGCCATCGGTATCGGCGGAGACCCGATAAACGGCTTAAAACATATCGATGTGCTCAAGCTCTTTAACGATGATCCGGAAACCGATGCGGTCGTCATGATCGGAGAAATCGGCGGAAGCGACGAAGAAACTGCTGCCGAATGGGTAAAAAATAATATGAAGAAACCCGTCGTGGGCTTTATTGCGGGCGTAACAGCTCCCGCAGGAAAGAGAATGGGGCATGCAGGTGCGATCATTTCCGGCGGTACGGGAACTGCCGAAGGCAAATTAGCCGTGATGGAAGCCTGCGGTATTCGAACGACACGGAATCCGTCTGAAATCGGCTCATTGCTACAATCCGTGCTCTCTTCGAAAAAGGAGTAATTCATTTTGGAAGCGCTTATTGCTTGGTTTGGTGAGATTCATTGGGTCGCAGTTCTGCAGATCATTCTCATCGACATTCTTCTCGGCGGTGATAATGCCGTCGTGATTGCATTGGCTTGCCGAAGCCTTGATCCGCATCTTCGCGTGAAGGGCATTATTTACGGCGCCGGCGGCGCTATTTTGCTGCGCGTCATTTTGATTGCTTTCGCAGTCTCGGTGATGAATATTCCGTTCCTGAAGTTCTGCGGCGGCTTGCTGCTTTTGTGGATCGGCATCAAGCTCATTGCCCCGGCGGACGAAGGGGAACATGAGATACATGCGAGTAAGCGGCTGTGGGGTGCAGTTAAGACCATTATCGTTGCCGACTTGATCATGAGTATCGACAACGTGATTGCTATTGCCGGTGCGGCTGAGCAGGCTCCGGGCCACCATCAAATGGCTCTGGTGATCTTCGGTCTGCTTGTGAGCGTTCCGTTCATCCTCGGCGGCAGTCAGATTATTCTGAAGATCATCGATCGCTTCCCGATCATCGTGTACGCAGGCGGCGCTTTGCTGGGCTGGATTGCCGGCACGCTAATGGTTGACGACCCGGGCATCTTGGCACACCTGCCTAACATGCCGGCTCTGCATACCGAAGGCGGTATTGCCGGTGCGATCTTTGTGCTGATTGTCGCTTTTATTCTTAAGTACTTCAGATCAAAGAAAACCAAAGCTTAATCAGAATGTAGAACTAGAAAAGGCGTTTTCTCATTTGAGGAGCGCCTTTTTAAATGGTCGTTATGTGATCTATAGCGTTGTAGCCGCCTCTCTGACCTCTAACGCGGCTTGTTTACCGGTAATCCATTCAGGAACAAGCTTGGTCATGAAGACGTAATTCAAAGAATGTTGGATTTCATCTTCATTATCGGGAATGCCGGGGCTGTACTTCTCTGCAAGTGCACGAAGAGCGGAGAGTTTTTCAGCCGTATCGGTGACGGGCTGCAGTCGGCCCCAAATGAGAACGCTTTGGAAATTATTTGCGCGGACACTTGGAACGACTAGGCTCTGTCCGACGATAGAAAAGCTGGTTTTGTTCGTTCTCTGAAAGCATTCGTACTTGTATCCTCGCGGCGATCCGTGGAAATAGACAACTCCGTCCGTGTAAACGTAACTTAGCGGCACTGTATAGAGGTAGCCGTCATCTCCGTTCAACGAAAGTACACCGTAAGCCGTGGTCTCAATGATCTTCCGGACGGTTTCTTTGTCTAAGGCCTGTTTTGTTCGTGTCAGTTCTTTTCTCATAGCAATTTCTCAACCTAAAGGTTGTTCCAGAGCGTCTTTGAGTTTTAAAACGGCGTGTTCCAATTCCTCCTCAGTGAAGTGAGCGTAACCAAGAATAAAGCCGGTGAGAGGTTTGGCTGAGCGGTAACAAGCAGAAAGCGGCCTGGTCTCGATCTGGTAGGAACGCTTAAAAAGTTCGGAAAGCTTGACGTCATCTTGCGGATGATTAAAGATGAAGGTCAGATGAGTGCCTTCATTAGCTCCTTCAATATGTCCGTAGGCAGAGAGGTATTTTCCGATCGCTCTTACTGCAGCCTGACGGCGCTTTTCATAAATCTTTTTAAGACGGCGGACGTGTGAATAGTAGAAGCCGTTCTGAATGAATTCGGTCAAAATGTATTGATGGACTTCACTGCTGTGTCGATCTATCAGGAGTTTGGCTCCCTCAAAAACCGTGATGAGATTTTTAGGAACGACCATATAGGCCATATTGAACCCGGGATAGATGACCTTAGTAAAACTTCCAAGATAAATACACGGTGCACCTTCTTTGTAGGAAGAGAGTGCCGGAAGAGGTTTCTTTCCATATCGGAGTTCACTGTCGTAGTCATCCTCGATGATCCAAGCTCCTTCCGTTTTTGCCCAAGCCAACAGCTTTTCGTTGTTCTCGGCGGACGAGACATAGCCGAGAGGATACTGATGACAAGGCGTGACCAAGACACCTTTGATCTTCTTTTGTTTCTTTAGTTTTTCGATATCGATTCCGTCCTGCGTCACAGGAACAGGAATCGGTTTTAATCCTCGAAATTCCATCAAATTAATGTGAGTCTGGAAGTAAGGATCTTCGACGGCAATCTTGTCACTTCTTTCAAATAAAACGCTTGCACAAAGATCTAATGCCTGCTGAGTACCGTCAGTAGTGATTACTTGTTCCGGCTCACATCTCAGACCTCGGTATTGACGGAGGTAGTCACAAACAGCTTTTTTGTAAGGCATGAAGCCGCCGGGATCACAGTAGCCGTTATGCAGCCAGGGACTCTTAGAAGTGCGGGCAACGACAGTGGTCCAATTTTTGCCCGGCAGACTTTCCTGATCAGGCGCGATGACCGCGAAAGGCATCGGCTTTTGAACTTTGAATTCAGAAGCGGCTGCCGCTATCTTTGCAGACAGTGGAAGTTCTGACGGAAGGAACTTCTCATTCGTCGAACCATTTTCTTTCCGATTTTCGAAGACTCCCAGAGAGATTTCCGAGACAAAAGTGCCATTGCCGTTCTTCGTTTCCAGAAGTCCTTCTTCCAGCAATCGGTTGTAGACGCTGACGACTGTTGATCGTGAGACACCGATTTCGGAAGCGAGTCTGCGGCTTGAAGGAATAGGATCACCGGGACACAGGCTTTTGAGTTCGATGAGTTCGAGGATCTTTTGGTAGAGCTGCTCTTGGAGCGAAGGTGCTCCGCTTTTCAGATTTAAGGATATGTTTGAGAGGCTCGGCTAAACTTTGTGGGTCATGTCGGCTCCGAAAACGTTAAGGCCGGAGGTTGACTCCGGCCGGTGCTGAGTTAGCTTACTTTAGCGCATTCTGTGCAGCTGCTGTCGCAGTTCTCAGATTCTTGATGACTTGAGAAGAAGTGTTTTCAAATCCGGACGGATCATGAACACCTTTCGAGTAATCCGAGAAGTACCAGCCGACGGTGTGCAAGTAGAGGCTGTAAGCATCCTGAAGTTTTTGATATTCAGGCTGATTGATCTTAACGTCACCGTTCTTTGCTTTGATCAGCAGATTGCGAGCGGCGCTTCCGTAGCGTTCCAGTCTTTCTTTATGGATGCGGTAACGCTGCTGGATTGTCGCGACCATGTAGGCGGCTTGTCCCTCGGACCAGTTGTCTCCGTTCGGGTTGCCGTGGCAATCAGATCTTGCGCAGGTGTTTTTGTACTTCAGAGAAGGCAGACTCGGCTGATGTTCAAGGGTTCCGTTTGCTTTCTTGGCAAAGTGGCAGTCTGTGCAACCGACGCCGGCTTGACCGTGCTTAGAAGCAACCACAGTTTCCATGTGGTAGTGGTCAGTCGAGACCGTCTTAACACCGGTAGCTTTATCTGTTCCGTTATTCAGACCCAGGCCTCTAACGAGATTCCAGCGTTCGATGGGGTTAGCGGCAAAGAACGTACCGACAGACCAGCCGGTTCTATCGATTGCGTCCTTTGGATGAGCGAGCTGACCGTCGCTGTCTCTGTAGAAAGTCTCGGAGCGGTTATGACCTTCGTGGCATTGGCCGCACATGTAATTCGAGTTGGCTTTTTCTAGAATGGCGATCTTTCTCGGGTAGCCGCGAACGCCCATGTTGATGACTTCAATCTTCGGATAACCGGTCTTTCCGACGTTCTTCTGATAGTTGTAGTCCTTGTAGTCCGGATGAGACATGGCCTCAATTAAGTGATCAAAGACGATGCGGGGCTCAGCCGAATGCGGATCGTGACAGGTAATGCAGTTGAAGCTATTGTTAACGGTCTTCAGAACTTTGTGCTCCGGATCATCAAAGGCGAGCGGTGCTTTCGGGTTTCTAGCGCCTAAATAGGCATAGTCCATGATGCTGTCGGAAGTTTTGCACTTCAGGCAGTCGGAGCGTCCCCTGATCTCTCGGCCTTTCTGCGGACGCCAAGTCAAAGACAAGGTCTTAGAAGGCAGAATCTTGTCGCCTTCGTTCGGACGTGTGTCAGTAAGCGCTTCCCACATCGGCGCACCGGGTTTAGAGAGATCCGTGTACTTCTTGTACTGGTAGCGGCCGTCGGAACGGATATTAGCAAGGTCGGTCACGATGCTCGAATGGAAGCGCGGCAGACGGAACTGAATGTCGCGGAAAGAATTGTCGCCGGCGATATCACGGAACTGAGCATAAGCGGGCGGCGTGTTTTTGAGTGCCCACTCATAGTGGTATTTCGGATCCATGATGTCTTTGTGCTGCTCGGTGTGGCATTGACCACAGGCGGCGTATTCAAAATGCGTGGTCGGACGGTTGTCGCGGCTCGGAGCCTTGACGTGGTCCGAACTGATGTCATGGCATGCCACGCAATTCACATTCTTATGAGCACCGCGTGTTGACAGAGTCTTGATCGCTGTTGCGTGACAGCCGAAGCACTGGTTTTTGTCTACGGGCTGCTGAGGAACAGCGGCTGCCAATACTGACAGCGAAAGGCAAGACAGACCTAACGAAACTATGGATTTGATTATTGTGTTTTGCATAAGGTTCTCCTTAAGACTGACTTCATTTTCTCCAATCCACTTTGAGAAAAAGAGTCCACTTTCGGACTATGTGTTCAATCCACTTTTAAGGAGAAAGCCCTTATACAATTCAAAAAGCCTTTTGCTGTTGTGGAGTTCTTGAATTAAGAAGCTGAGAATTTCAAACCGATGATTCCGATGGCGATCAGCGAGGCAAAAACGGTTCTGGAGACTGTGAAGGCTTCTCCGAACAAGAGGATGCCGGCGATAAAGGCTCCGATACAACCGATACCGGTCCAAATGGCGTAGGCAGTTCCTAAGGGAATTGTTCTCATCGCTACAGCCAAGAAGTAGACACTCGCGACCATACCGATAATGGTGACCGCGCTATAGAACCAATTGCTGAAGCCGTCAGCATATTTCAAAGCGACAGCCCAAACGATTTCAAAAATTCCTGCAATGAAAAGGTAAATCCAAGACATTTAAATCCTCCAAAAACGAAAAAGGCACCTTTGTCAGTAATCCTTCAATGGCCTACGGAGTACTGAAAAAGGTGCCTATCCGGCGATAGATTGCACAACGGAAGTATACCGACGTACTAAAGATGTGTTTCATCATCGCAAAGAGGTTTTGTCAGAAATTTTGACCGTCAAAGTTTTCACGCTTCTTTCACAAGAACGGGCACGCTAAAACTACGAAAAATCAACGCATTGCTACAATCAGCTGTCAATTTGATTTCAACGCTTAGGAGATATTTCATTGGAAGCGCTTATCGCTTGGTTTGCCGAAATTCATTGGGTGGCCGTTCTTCAAATTATTTTGATAGACATCTTGCTCGGCGGTGACAACGCAGTTGTGATCGCTCTTGCCTGCCGAAACCTTGATCCGAGCCTCCGTTTTAAAGGAGTGCTTTACGGAGCGGGCGGTGCCATCCTCTTGCGTGTGATCCTGATTGCTTTTGCCGTCACGATCATGAACATTCCTTTCCTCAAACTCGTCGGAGCGCTTCTGCTTCTGTGGATCGGTATCAAACTCATTGTTCCTCAGGATGAAGGGGAGCATGAAATTCATGCCAGTAAGCGTCTTTGGGGCGCGATTAAAACCATTATCGTTGCCGACTTAGTGATGAGCTTGGACAACGTTATTGCGATTGCCGGTGCGGCAGAACAGGCACCTGCCGGTCATCAGATGGCGCTTGTAATCTTCGGTCTCTTAGTGAGTGTCCCGTTCATTCTCGGCGGCAGCCAGTTGTTCCTGAAGGTTATTGATCGTTATCCGATCATTGTTTACGCCGGCGGCGCTTTGTTGGGCTGGATCGCAGGCACATTGATTGTAGGCGACCCCGGACTGACTCCGCATATTCCGAACTTGGCGGAAATGCATACGCCTGCCGGAATTGCCGGTGCCGTCTTCGTGCTGATTGTGGCCTTTGCGATTAAAGGGCTGCGGAAGAAGGCAAACTAACTTGTCAGCTTAACTATAGGAAGAGGGCTATTCGGTCTTCTCGAAAATACAAAAACGGCGTTCAACCGCAAAGGAAGAACGCCGTTTTGCCGTCTGGTGTTAGCGGCTGGTGTCGATAATCGCACCGCCTAGGCAAACTTCGCCGTCATAAAAGACCGCACTTTGTCCCGGTGTCACCGCCCAAAGAGGATCAAGAGAAGAAACCACAACGCTTTCATCGTCGGCTCGGATCACCTTACATTCCTGATCGGCCATGCGATAACGCGTTTTAAGGCCGAGCATTCTTCCGGCTTCAGGTGCCGTACCGCTGATCCAGTTGGGTCGCGTGGCAGAAAGCGAGAAAGACTGAAGCCAGGGATGATCGTGACCTTGGACGATATAGAGCGTGTTGTTCGGAATGTCCTTACGGGCAACAAACCAAGGTTCGCCGTTGCCGAACTTAGAGCCGCCGACACCGATACCTTTGCGCTGACCTAAGGTGTAGTAAGAAAGGCCGATGTGCTCACCAACAATTCTTCCGTCCGGTGTTTTAATCGGACCGGGCTTGTTGGTGAGGTAACGATGGAGGAACTCGCGGAACGGACGCTCTCCGATAAAGCAGATACCGGTGCTGTCTTTTTTCTTGGCGTTCGGAAGACCGATTTCTTCGGCAATTCTGCGTACTTCGGTCTTGCACATGTCTCCGACAGGGAACATGGCCTTCGAGAGCTGGTACTGATTGAGGCGATTTAAGAAGTAGCTCTGATCTTTGGTGTTGTCCACACCCTTCAGAAGTTCAAAGAGTCCGTCTCTTTCGCGAACGCGCGCATAGTGGCCCGTTGCGATCTTGTCAGCGCCTAAACGAATGGCGTGATCCAGGAAGGCTTTGAATTTAATCTCGGAATTGCAGAGAACGTCAGGGTTCGGCGTACGACCCGCAGAATACTCAGATAAGAATTCCGCAAAAACGCGGTCCTTGTACTCTTTGGCAAAGTTCACGGCTTCGATATCGATGCCGATTACATCTGCAACAGCCGTGGCATCGATTAAATCCTGTCGGGAAGAACAGTATTCGCTGTCGTCATCGTCCTCCCAGTTTTTCATGAAAAGACCGATTACTTCGTATCCCTGCTGTTTGAGAAGATAGGCGCTGACGGCAGAATCCACTCCGCCTGAAAGACCAACGACAACTGTTTTTGTTTCCACACAAAACTCCTTACGATAATTCTCGCCATTTTAATGAGTTAGCGATCAACAGACAGGTGTTTTTCGCTATTCTTGTGTGCGTAGTTGAAACAGAAGAAAATGCTGTTTTGCTAAAAACAATGCCGCGGCGTATAGGACGCGAACGAAAAGAAGGATTCGAGATGATTGCGACTCAGAATGCAGCAGATAAAACTCAGAAGTTTTTAGACGATTTCAAGGTCTCTAAACCGGTGATCGGTTTGCCCGGCCTCGGCTGGGATACGCCGGAAATGGCGGCAGCGGTTTCTAATGCCGGCGGCTTGGGCGTGCTCCACATCGGCTTTAAAACTGAAGAAGAAATCGAAAGAGATGTTGCAAAGGTTCGTTCGCTGACCGATAAGCCTTTTGCCGTACTGATGTTCCCGCAAAAAGAATCGATCTTAGACGCTGAGAAACTTCGCCTGCAGGACACAGCACTTTCTCCGCTCAGAGAAGATTTGGGATGCACTGCAGTTAGACCGATATCGGCTCCGCTCTTTGATAATCAGTTCAGGAAGATTGTTGAACTGAAAGTTCCGGCTGTCGGCTTGAGACTCGGTGGTCTGAGGGAGCCTTACATGGAAGAACTTGAAGCCAACGGCACTCCTGTCTTCGGTATCGCATCCAATCTCAGAGACGCAAAAGTCCTTGTTTCCAGCGGCGTTAACGCTGTCGTAGCTGCAGGCTGGGCTGAAGAAGGTTTGCTCTCACACGAAGAAATCAGTAAAGATCAGGCTGAAATCGATTCCCTGGTCTTATGGTCGGAATGCGCAAGAGCATTGAGAGTCCCGGTTCTTGGCGCCGGCTCGATTACGACGCAGGATCAGGTTCGTGTGTTAAAGGCGCTTGGCCTCGCAGGCTTCATGCTTTCCGACGCGCTGCTGCTCGTCAAAGAGTCTCCGATTCCGGATTCCTGGCGCACTAAGGTAATGTACTTAGCGGACTCCGCCTCTGAGATGACGGATACCTTCATGGGTCGAGCCTCACGCTATCTGTCTAACGGCTTTGCTCAGATCTTTCCCGAGAAAGGCCTTCCTGTCCTTCAGTTCCCTTATCAATACTTTGCCCTGAAAGATATTTTTGATAAGGCATTAGAGATTGGCCGAATTGATTTGGCGCTTCTGGAAGTCGGACAATACGTTTATCTTGCCGAGAGCGGCACGACTGCTGACATCATTAACAAATTCTGCGGATATTGGAGCGAGGCATAAATGCAAGATAATCAGGCGCTCATCGTCGTCGACGTCCAAAAAGATTTCTTAGAAACCGGCGCACTGCCTGTTAAAGAGGGCAGCCAGGTCGTGCCGGTCATTAATCGGATCATCCCGAAATTTAAGAATGTTGTATTTACTCAGGACTGGCACCCGGAAGGACATATTTCTTTTGCCTCTTCTCATCCCGGCGAGGCGCTTTACAGCATGATTGACGTGTCTTACGGCAAGCAGGTTTTGTGGCCCGAGCACTGTGTTCAAGACACGGCCGGCGCAGAGTTTGCCGAGGGACTCAATACAGATAACGGCGTCTGCTTTGTGAAAAAAGGCGCGCACCCGAACATCGACAGCTACTCGGCTTTCCTTGAAGCAGACCGCAAGACCAAGACAGACTTAGCCGTTTGGCTGAAGTCTCAGGGAATTAACGAAGTTTTTGTCTGCGGTTTAGCGACTGACTTTTGTGTCAGCTGGACGGCATTAGATGCGGCTGACGAAGGCTTCAAGGTTTACGTGATCGAAGACGCCTGCCGCGGAATCGACGTTAACGGCTCACTCGAAGCAGCCAGGGCCGAATGGAAAAAAAGAGGAATCAAACGAATTGATTCCTCTGAGATCAATTAGAAGAAAAGTTTCATTAGAAGCGGCGTAAGCAGCGGCGCCAGCAGCGCGGTGGTCAAACCGGTTAAGCCGATAGCCAGGCTGCCGTAGGCGCCCGCTGTCGAATCAATCTGGAAAGCTCGGGAAGTGCCCATGCCGTGGGCGGAAAGACCGAGCGCGAAACCTTTAGCAGATGAAGAGTCGACTTTCAGGAGCAGGAATAAAGGACCTGCGCAGATTGAACCGAGTACGCCGGTTAGCACTACCAAGGAGGCAGAGAGCGCGGGCAGGCCGCCGAGTTTTTCTGCAATAGACATGGCAATCGGAGTCGTGACACTCTTCGGAGCCAAACTGATGATGGTTTCGGGAGACGCTCCGAGGAGTCCTGCGATCAGGACTGTCGAAGTAATAGCCGTAACGGCGCCGGCAAAAAGTCCCAATAAAATCGGAAGCCAATTTTTAGCCAGCTGAATTCTGAGGTCATAAAGCGGCACGGCCAGCGCTACCGTTGTCGGTCCGAGCAAAAAGTGAATGAACTGGGCGCCCGAAAAGTATGTCTGATAGGGCGTATGCGTAGCCATCAGCAAAATGACAACCGTGACGATGGAAACTGCTACCGGGTTTAGCAGAGAATTCCAATTGCTCCACTTATAAAGTTTCTGAGCAAAGAGGTAAGCCGCCAGGGTGACGGTCAGCCACAAAAGAGAAGAGGTAGAAAGCGAGGACCAAATCTCCTCGATGCCGTGAAAATCAATGTTATTCATGGCTTGCCCCCTTCTGTTCTTTGCGTTTCTGCAGCCAGATCGTGGAGTACTTAATGACTAAGGCGGTTACGGCGATGGTCAGGATTGTACTGACGACTAAGGAGACGCCGATTGGAAGCGCTTCATTTTTAAGTCGGTCAATGTGCAGCATGATGCCGACACCGGCCGGAACAAACAGCACGGCAAGATAAGAAATCAGGACTAAGGAAATCGGACGGACCCAGGAAGCCAGACGGTCGTTTGCGATCAAGGCAACGAGCAGCAGGAACATGCCCAGAACCGAGCCGGGAACCGGGAGATGGAAGTACATCTCGGCAACGTTTCCCAAAAGTTGGAATACGAGTAGAAGGACCAGACCTTCGATCATTTTTTAATAGATTGTGAAAATTGACGTGGAATGCGAATGTATTCCTTATCTCAGCACAAAAACGACCTCGGAACCAGAAAATTTTTTCGAATTGAGTAATCAAAATAGGTTTGTCCAGCGGTATTTATTCTCATTTATCTAAATCTCACAAATCATTACAATCGCGGGAATCGTTAAGCCTTCGGGCTCAACTGTTTTACGCAACTTTAATAAGAGGAAATATCAATGTCAGTTCTCGACTCTTACATGAAAGACTTGGCCGAATTGGTTAACAAAGACCGCGGCACTGCAAACATTGCCGGCGTTACCGAAGCCGCTAAGATTATGAAGGGCCACCTCGAATCCATCGGATTCAAAGCCGACCTCGTTGACTTAGGTCCGAATGCCGGCAACGGTCTGTTCGCTACGAACAAGCCTAACGCTGACCGCTATGACGTTCTCTTCAACGCTCACCTCGACACCGTTTTCCCTGACGGAACTGCCGCTGCTCGTCCTTTGACCGTGAAAGGCGACCGCGCCTACGGCCCCGGCTGCAGCGACTGCAAGAGCGGTGTTCTTGCCATCTACTACGCTTTGAAGGCTGCTCGTCCTGAAGATCTGGAAAGACTCTCCATCGCTGTTGCTCTGAACCCGGACGAAGAAACCGGCTCCAAGGCTTCCAGCGCCTGGCTCAAGAGCATCGCCGCCAAATCTTCCCGCGCTCTGGTTTTTGAAGCAGCCCGCGCCGGCGGTCAGCTCGTCCGCTCCAGAAAGGGTTCTACCAACTACGTCGTAACCTTCCACGGTAAAGCTTCCCACGCCGGCAACGCTCCGTACAAAGGAGCCAACGCCAACATCGCCGCTATGCGCTTTGCTTTGGCAGCTGCTGGTCTGGCCGATGTTGATAAAGGCACAACGGTCAACCCCGGTGTGATCGAAGGCGGCAGCGCTCCTAACGTCATTTCTGAAAAATGCGTCGTTAAGCTCGACACACGTTACTGGAACAACGAAGACGACAAATATCTTGACGACGGTATCAACAAACTGGCTGTTGCCGTTTGGGCTCCCGGCGTAACTCAGACAATCGAACGCGTCAGCCACAGCAACGCTATGCCGCTGTCCGACGCAACGAAAGAACTCGTTGCTCAGATCACCGAAGCTGCCAAACTCGAAGGCTTCGATATCGACTGGGTTGACGCAGGCGGTGCTTCCGACGGCAACCACATGGCTGAAGCCGGTCTCCCCGTCATTGACGGATGCGGCCCTGCCGGCGGCGAATTCCACTGCGATCGCGAATTCCTTCGCTTAGACACAGTCGAAGAACGTATTCGCATGATCACTCGCTTCCTGTCTCTGATCTAATCCAGCAGAAGCAGATCTAAGCGCAAACGCCCTTCGGGGCGTTTGTCGTTTCTGAGGCCTCGAATTCGGCGCCGGTGATAAAAGAAATGCCTTGCAGGAATACAATGCATTTCATCTGAGAAAGTCAAAAAAGGAAATCGGAATGAAATTCGAATTAAACGGCGAATTTATCCGCTTAGGAGATCTGCTGAAGGCAGCCGGATTGACAGGCACAGGCGGAGAAGCAAAACAAGTCGTACAGGACGGCTTAGTGAATGTGGACGGAAAAGTCTGCACCGAACGCGGTCATAAAATCCGCACCAGACAGAAAGTCCAGTTTAAAGATCAGACGATTGAGGTCGTCGAGCACGCAAAATAAAAGCACTCGATTTGCTGAGTGCTTCTATTGAATCGATTACTTGCGTTTTCCGCCGGCGGCAGCGACCGGAGGACGACCCTCGATATGACGGAAGGTGATGCGGCCTTTGGTCATGTCGTACGGGGAGATTTCCAGCGAAACTTTATCGCCGGCGAGAATTCGGATGTGATGCTTACGCATTTTGCCGTTTGTGTAGGCAATCAGTTCATAGCCGTTGTCGAGTTTGACGCGATAGCGAGCGTCCGGAAGAACTTCGGTAACGGTTGCAGTTGTTTCAATCAGGTCTTCTTTAGCCATATAAAAATAAAAGTTCCTAATAATCAATAGGAACAGGGTTTTAAAAGTCGGATTTTACCCGACAATGCGCCTAAGTACGTAAACTCATTAACAAAAATGAGCCAATCAGGGCGGTTTTGCTAAAATCGACTTAATAAATTACAAATTGATGCGAAAGGCCTTGTCGGCCCGGACGCGATCGGAGCGGAATTAATGAAGAACATTCTTATCGTTTATTACTCTCGTATGGGCCATACCGCCCGCATGGTTCGTACTATTGCCGACGAACTCGAGGCACTCGGAAACACCGTGACGGTTATGCCGGTCTCCGAAGCCCTTCGCGAAGGCGTGGACTGGAGCAAGCATGATTTCGTGCTCTGCGGCTTCCCCGTTGTCTACGGCACTTACCATCCGAACGTTTACGAATTTGTTCGCAACAACTGCACGGAACTCGACCGCAAGCCCAATGCGATGTTCAACGTTACCGTCGTTGCCCGCACACCGTTTAAGGCGACAGTCGAAGGCAACCGCTACATGCAGAAATTCCTTGAACGCTCTCCGTGGCGTCCCAGAGACCTCAAGTGCTTTGCCGGCAAGATCGACTACCCGCACCTGAATCTCTTTGATAAGAAGTGCATTCAGCTCATCATGAAGATCACAAACGGCCCGACAGACCCGTCTATGTGCATTGACTTTACCGACTGGGAAGATGTGAAGCAGTACGCCAAACACATCTCCGAACTTGCCCACCAAGCTTAATCTCAGGCTAATTCTCAATGTTTTTATATCGCGCAACCCGCTAAAATTAGCGGGTTACGCTTTCTTTAGGACAGAAACAAATGACAGATACTCAAGAATATCCATGGATCAAGCACTACCCTGAGGGCGTGCCCGCGACCATTAATCCGGATATTTACGAATCACTGCCGGATTTCCAGGAAAAGATCTGTCAAGAGTACGGTGATGCTCCGGTCTTTACCAGCCTGGGCAAGACAATGACGTACAAAGAATTTGATGAGAAAGTGACGGCGTTTGCTTCTTATCTGCAGTCGCTCCCGGGCGTCGAGCAGGGCGACCGCGTTGCCGTGATGATGCCGAACCTTCTCCAGTATCCGATCTGTCTGTTCGGCATCATGAAAGCCGGACTTATCGTCGTCAACGTCAATCCGCTTTACACCGCCCGCGAGCTCGGCGGACAGCTGAAGGATTCCGGCGCTAAGGTCTTGGTCATCATCGAGAACTTCGCCAAGACGTTTGAAAAGATTCAAAAAGATTCTCCCGTTGAACACGTCATCACGACTCAGGTCGGCGACTTGCTTTCTGCTCCGAAGCGTCTGCTCGTTAACTTCATGCTGAAGAAAGTAAAGAAGATGGTGCCCGAGTTCAATCTCGAATACGCTGTCTCTTTCCGCGACGCACTCGCCCAAGGCGCTTCCAGAAAATTTAATCCGGTCAAGCTCGACCGCTATGACATCGCACTTCTGCAGTACACAGGCGGCACAACCGGCATTGCCAAAGGCGCCATGCTCACGCACCGCAATGTGTTGGCCAACTTGCAGCAGACGGGTGTTTGGATTTCCGGCGACTTCAAGAAGAAGACCGAAGTCGTTATGACAGCGCTTCCGCTCTATCACATCTTTTCTCTGACCGCTCTGTGCAGCTTCCTTCAGTGGGGCGCTCGCATGGTGCTGATTGCTAACCCTCGCGACATGAAGGGTTTGGTCAAAGAATGCGAGAAACAGCACTTTACCGTGATCTGCGGTGTGAACACGCTCTTCAACGGCCTGCTCAATACACCGGGATTTGACCAGGTTGACTTCAAGATGTTGAAGCTCACCGTCGGCGGCGGCACACAAGTTCAGAAGTCAGTAGCCGAACGCTGGAAAGAAGTGACCGGCGGCCACATTATTGAGGCCTATGGTTTGACCGAATGCTCTCCGGGCGTTGCCGCCAACCCGATGAACACCCCTTGGAACGGTTCCGTCGGCTTCCCGTTCCCTTCTACCGTGGTTTCTATCCGCGGCGAAGGCTTCAAGGATCTCGGCTTCTGGACAACTCCGCAGGAAATTCCGGAACACACCGGCGAAATCTGCGTGAAGGGTCCCCAGGTCATGCGCGGCTACTGGGATAAACCGGAAGAAACGGCTGCTGTGCTGCGTGACGGCTGGCTGCGCACCGGTGATATCGGCAATATGGACAGCAACGGCCGCATTACGATTACAGACCGTCAGAAAGACATGATTTTGGTGAGCGGCTTTAACGTCTACCCGAACGAAATTGAAGGCGTGCTTCAGAGCATGCCGGAGATTTTGGAATGCGGCGTGGTCGGTGTACCGAATGAAAAATCCGGTGAACGCGTCAAAGCTGTGATCGTCAAAAAGGATCCGTCTCTTACCGTTGAGCAGGTTAAGGTTTACTGCCGTCAGAACCTCACCGGTTACAAGATGCCGAAGGAAATCGTTTTCGTTGATTCCATTCCGAAGACACCTGTGGGTAAGATTCTTCGCCGCGAACTGAAAGATATCGTCGCGAAGGAAGAGGCTCCTGTAAAACAGGAAACGGAAGGACAAAAATCCGAAAACTAACTCAAACGGTTATCACACAAAGAAGGAGGCTCTCGGGTCTCCTTTTTTTGTGGTTTTCTCAATGTATTAGTGGTTTTACTCAGGTTTGTCGTACTACGAGGAGGAAATAACCACGTTGTCTGGAAAAATTCAAAATACATCTACAAACGTTTAGGTAGTAATACTTATTAAGGTAGAACTAATACCTAATACGAATTTCTAAAACATCTTCTTATAGAAGATTAATAAGTTTTAATTGATTGAATAAATATGATAAATAAGCGAGTAATTACTAAATATTTAAGTAATAACTCTTAATTGCCTGAATCCGTTTTATCTCAGAACGTAAAATTCGTTTCTAGAAATATAAGGCCATTTCCCGGCCATGACTCTTTCTAAACCTATTGTTCTGGGAGAACCAAATGACATGGACTTTCTGGGTTGCCATCGTTGTTGTGATTGCAACGGTTTATGCCCTTATCAAGCGCTATGAAACTCGTCTCGTTCTGCTGACTTCCGGCTTTGTGATGGCCTTCATCTCACTGCAGCCGATGATCGCCTTCAAGCAGTTCGACAAATCTATGACAAACGGCAGCCTGATCATCGCCATCTGCTCGGCGCTCGGTTTTGCTGCAGTTATCTCTCTGACCAAATGCGACGTTCATCTGGTTAGCCTTCTGATGAGACCGCTGAAAAAACTCGGCGTGTTCCTTCTTCCTTCCTGCATGATCGTCACCAGCGTGATTGCCACCGCCATTCCTTCTATGGCCGGTCTGTCTGCTGCCGTCGGTCCGACAATGATTCCGATCATGATCAGAAGCGGTTTCAAACCCGCTATCGCTGCCGCAGCAGTCGGCGGCTGCATGATGCCGGCTTATTTGAACCCGGGCGTTTCTCATAACCCGTTCATCTCCAAGCTCGCTTCTATGGAAATCATGCAGTTCATCGGAGCTCATGCTACGACAACCGTCACCATGGGTCTGATCAGCATCGTTGTGATTACGCTGACCTGCTTTGCCTTCGGCGACTTCAAGCGCGGTAAAGCCGCTGTTGAAGAAGCCGTTGAAGTTGCTTCCAACGAAATCGAACATCCGAACATCCTGTTCGCGATCGCTCCGATCGTCCCGGTCGTTCTTCTCGTTTGCGCTTCCATCTGGTTCCCGTAGCTCAAGATGTCCGTTGCAACTGCTATGTTGATCGGTACTTTCTACGCTTTAGTCGTTACACGTTCCAACCCTGAAGAAGTCACGAAGAAATTCTTCGCCGGTATGGGCAACGGCTACGCCAAGATCCTCGGTATCATCATCGCCGCCGGTGTGTTTGCCGCCGGTTTACGTGCCGCAGGCGTCATTGAAGTTTTCGTTCAGTACCTGACTCATTCCAACGAAGTTGCCAAGATCGGCGGTGCTTTCGGTCCGTTCCTGCTGGCCGTTCTGACCGGTTCCGGTGACGCTGCAGCCTTTGCTTTCAACGAAGCCGTTACTCCGCACGCTCCGACATTCGGTATGACGATTGACGGTCTGGGCTACCTCGCCATGATGGCAGCCGGTATCGGTCGTCAGGCTTCTCCGCTTGCAGGCGGCATCATTCTCCTGTCCGGTATCGCAGGCGTCTCTCCGGTGGAAGTTGTGAAGAGAACCGCTCCGGCAGCTGTTGTGATGGTCCTCACCCTTTACTTCCTGGTTTAAAAGGTACAGATTGGTATGAAAAATATTCCCGCATTAGATTCCAAAGTTCTCGATCTCGTTACCGAAATCTCTAAGGAACCCAAAGTTGAAGCGGCTATGGCCTTCATCAAAGACCAGACTGAAGTCGCTATGCAGGAACAGATTGAACTCTGCGAAATCGAAGCTCCGACTTTCCATGAAGAAAAGAGAGCCGCTTCTGTTGCAGAGCGCATGAAGCAGTACGGTCTGACCGATGTTCATATCGATGAAATCGGCAACGTGATCGGTATCCGCAAGGGTACCGGCAGCGGTCCGGTTCTCGCCATCGGCGCGCATATGGACTCTGTGTTCCCGGCCGGTACCGACGTCAAAGTCAAAAAAGAAGGCAATATCTATCGCGCCCCCGGCATCGGTGATAACTGTTCCGGCTTAAGAGCATTGCTTCAGGTGCTTCGCGCTATGGAAAAAGAAGACATCCGCACAGTGGGCGATATCTGGTTTGTCGGCACGGTCGGTGAAGAAGGCAACGGTGATATCCGCGGCTCCAAGCATCTCTGCGCCAACAACAAGCTCGACGGCTTTGTCGCGATCGACAGTACCGATGTCGGCCGCGTCCTTTACGGCGCCGTCGGCTCTCACCGCTGGCGTTTGGCCGTGGACGGTGCGGGCGGACACTCCTTTGCCGACTTCGGCAAGGTTCCGAGCGCCATCCATGCGGTTTGCCGCGCCGGCAATATCATTGCCGACATCAAGGTTCCGGAAGATCCTAAGACCACCTTTACGATCGGTACGATCAAAGGCGGTACAACGGTGAACACGATTTCCGCTCACTGCGAAGTGGATGTCGATATCCGCAGCGTTTCCAATGAGGAACTGCTCCGTGTTGAAGCCGAAGTTTTGGGTGCTTTCGAGAAGGCCATCAAGGAAGAAAATGCCCGCTGGGGTGTTGCTGATGAACAGGGTCTGAAACTTACCAAGACCATGATCGGCAATCGTCCGGGCGGACTTCGTCCGCACAGCTGCCCGGTCCTTCAGGCAGCCCGCAGCGCCCAGAAGACCCTCGGCATTGAACTGACGAACTACGCGATGTCTTCCACTGATGCCAATGCTCCGATGAGCCACAATATCCCGTCTACCTGCCTCTGCTCCGGCGGTAAAGGAATCGGCGCTCATACCCTCAAAGAGCATTTCATCATGGAAAAGACAGAGCTCGGACCTCAGCTGGTTCTCTTAACCGCGCTTGCTTTAGCCGGCACAGAAACCACCAAGCCCCTGCTTGGATAAATAAAAAAACACTACTACACCTCGAACCATAAAACCCTCCCTGGGCGGCTTGCTTCTCTCCTGCAGAGGACAGCCGCCTTTTTTCTTTTTCATTAGAATGATTCGGAAAATCGAACTGCAGCTTCCGAATCGTCATGACATCCTCCTTAAAAAACAAAATGCCTGCTTGGGACTTTCGTTCTTCCTACGGGAGCCTGAGTTCGCCGGCATACCGAAAAGCCTGTCAGCGCCTGGAAGCCGATATTCATATTCTTGCGGGCCTCGTGCCGAACGCCAAAGACTCCGTGTCAATTGCCATTGCACTCGAGCATTTGGCAGAAGTTTTTTGCCTGACGGATTCTTTAATCGGTTATTGCCGCTGCCTTTCGGCGATTGATACCAGAGAGCAGGAAGCTGCTAAAGAACGCGTGCGTCTTTGGGAAATCCATTCCCGTTATTACGAACTGATCACAGAACTGTTCCATCGGCTCGCCGGTCTAAAGAAGAGCGATCCGATTTGGAAGGAACTGGATTTCAGCAAATGGGAGTGGCTCTTTGAACGCGTTTCGACCCGCTGGTCTTTTTCTCTTTCGCCGCGTACGCTGCAGCTGCTCTACGAACTTAAAGCTTCTAACTTTGTTCCCTGCGCCGACCTTTATCATTCTTTGAATGCGCACTTGGTGGCGACCGTGCGGACGATGGACGGATTGACGAAGCATCAGTCTCATTCTCAGTGCATAGCGGTATTGAAGACTTCGGAGGACCCGAAGCTCAGACAATCGACTTTTACGGCGCTTAACGAATACTATTCGCAGAACGCTTATCTCTACGCTTCTATCTTCAATATGCTCACGGGCTTTCGTCTGAAGGGTTTTGAGTTTGCAGAAATGGACTTTATGGCGCCGGCTTACTGGCAGAACGCCGTGAGCTCCGAAGCAGTCGATGCCTTGATGACGGCGGTGAGAGCCAACCGGCACATGCTGCGCAAGTCAGTGATCAGCCGAGCGCTCTTTACCGGAAAGAGCGTCATGGAGGTCTGGGATCTCAATGCGCCGGCTCCGCTGCGCCGAGAAATTCATATTCCTTATGAAGAAGCGCTCGAGAAGATTAAAGAAGTCGGCAAGGTACTCGACGAGCGTATTCCGGAAACCTTCGACTTATTTGTCGAAAAGGGCTGGGTTGAAGTACGCCAGCTGCCGGGAAAACAAAACGGCGCTTTCTTCCAAGGTATTTTGTCGCTTAATGAGCCGAGAATTTTTTCAACGTATCTCGGTTCCTTTGCCTCTATGAGTCAGCAGGCCATCATGTACGGACACGCCTGGCACTTCTGGCTGCAGAGAGGCTTGCCGGCGCAGGAGCGGAAAATTCCGCGCGCGCTGATGGAAGTAGCCGGACACTTTTTTGCACTGCTGCTTTTCGAAGAAATCCAAGCCAAGGCCGCATCGGCGGAAGAAAAGCTCGAGGCGCTTTGGCAGGAGCTCTCGTTTATCTCGAATTACGTAATCAACATGGGCGTTCGCTTCGATTTTGAAAGAAGCTTCTTCGAAGAACGAAAGAAAGGCGTTGTATCGGTTACCAAGATCTCTAATCTTCTTTCCGAGGCCTGGCAGGCTTGGTACGGAGAAAGTACTGCCGGAGCCGACCCGTATCTTTGGATTAACCGCGGTCAGTTCTACAAGATCGACGACTATTTCTACAACTATCCTTACATCTTCGGGACGGTTTGCGCCTACGGTCTATCTGAGATTCGGCACAGAATGCCGGAAGTTTTTCCTAAAATCTACAGCGAATTTCTACAAAACAGCGGACGAATGTCCGTCGATGACCTCTTCAAAAAATTCTTTAAGGTCGATATTACTCAGCCGGAATTCTGGGAAAGCGGTCTGAAAGCAATGGAGCGGAAGATCGCAGTTTTTGAGACGGAAGCTCGGAAATACTCCGAAAAATCGGTCCCGGAAAACAGTTAGGAAGAAAACCTCCGTTACAACTTTCTGTTGTAAGCAACGCAAAACTCATAAATTGTAAATTTCTGAATGAATGTTCATTCAGAGTTGAACTAGAATTGTGTCCGTTGCGTTTCTCAGAAGAGCAAGCGCACTCTAATCAGAATAAATTGGGAAATAATCTCGAGGTTTTTCATGTTATTGAACGACTTAAAGAAAGCGGCGTTGTGTGTTGCCGCGGGCTTTGCCGTCTCTATGTTGGGCGGATGCGACTCGCAGAAATCGGCCGGAGCTCCCGGCGGAGCTGCCGCTCAGCGGGCTCCTCAGGTTTCCGTTACGGAAATCCAGCCGACCGAGTTGGACATGACAACGACGCTTCAGGGCCGTACGGCTCCTTACTTGGTTGCGGATGTCCGTCCTCAGGTCGCCGGTATTCTGCAGAAACGGCTCTTTAAGGAAGGAAGCGAGGTCAAGGAAGGACAAGCGCTTTATCAAATTGATCCGGCTGTTTATGAAGCCGCGGTGGCCAGTGCCAAAGCCGAGCTCCAGAGAGCGCAGGCCGTGCTGTACCAGACTCGCCTGACCGCTAATCGCTACGCACAGCTTGTGAAGACAAACGCGATCAGTAAACAGAACAACGATGACGCGCAGGCTGCTTACAAACAGGCTCAGGCCGCAGTAGCTGCTGCCGAAGCGGGATTAAAGAACGCTCAGATCAATCTTGACTACACAACGGTTCGTTCTCCGATTTCCGGACGCATCGGCCGCTCCTTAGTGACGCCGGGTGCATTGCTTTCCGCGCACCAGGCTCAGAACATGGCCGTCGTTCAGACACTGGATCCGATCTATGTGGACGTGACCCAGTCGAGCAAAGAAATTCTCAGTCTTAAAAAAGATATTGCTGCCGGCAAACTGAAAACCAAAGGCGGCGCAATCCCTGTGACCCTGATCATGGAAGACGGAACCAAGTATCCGCAGACAGGCGAACTTACGCTGTCTGAAGTTTCCGTTGATCCGGGTACCGGCACCATCACACTGCGTGCTGAATTCCCGAACCCCGAGAATATTCTTCTTCCGGGTATGTTCGTCCGTACCGAGCTGCCTCAGGGCACGATGGAAAAAGCTTTGCTGGTTCCGCAGCGTGCCGTGATGCGTGAAGCCAACGGCACTCCCTACGTTTATGTTGTTGAAGACGGCAAGATCGCCATCCGCCGCTTAGTGACCCATCGGACACAAGGTCAGAACTGGATTGTTGAAGAAGGTCTGAAACCGGGTGAAAAAGTTGTGATTGAAGGTCTGCAGAGAATTCGTCCGGGCGTCCCCGTTCAGATCGTTCCGACCATTGCAGAGCAGGAACAAGCCAAGGCGGCAAAGGCTTCTAAGCAGTAAATTCAGAGGTTGATATGGCAAAGTTTTTTATTAACCGACCAATTTTTGCTTGGGTGATCGCAATTGTGATCATGCTTGCCGGTACGCTTTCGATTTTGAATCTGCCGGTGTCCATGTATCCGCAGATTGCGCCTCCTCAGGTGAGCATCTCCGCGACCTATCCGGGCGCTTCTGCCAAGACGATTGAAGATACCGTCGTTCAGGTGATTGAACAAAAGATGACCGGTTTGGACGGTTATCTGTACATGAGTTCAACCAGTGAGTCGAGCGGCCGAATCAATATCACACTGACCTTTGCGGCCGGTACCGACCCTGATATGGCTCAGGTTCAGGTGCAGAACCGTCTGTCTCAGGCCCAGTCATCGCTTCCGGAAGTGGTGCAGCGCTTAGGCGTGACGGTTATCAAGACGACCGCAAGCTTCCTGAAGGTGATCGGTCTGACTTCTACCGACGGCTCGATCTCTGCGGCTGAGCTCGGTGACTACCTCGTTTCCAGCATTCAGGAGCCGCTGAGCCGTGTGGACGGTGTGGGTGAAGTCGAAGTTTTCGGTTCCGCCTTCGCAATGCGTATTTGGCTCGACCCGGAAAAACTTCACGAATATTCTCTGACGCCGGCCGACATTAAGACCGCGATTACGACTCAGAACGTTCAGATTTCTTCCGGTCAGGTCGGCGGTCTGCCCGCTGCCAAAGGTACGGCTTTAAATGCCGTGATTACTTCCAGCTCTCTGCTGGAAACACCGGAACAGTTCGGCGCCATCTTCTTAAAGACTCAGGCAAACGGTTCTCAGGTCTTCTTACGCGACGTGGCCCGCATTGAAAAAGGCCCGCGAATGTACGAAGCGACGGCCTTCTTTAACGGCAAGCCGACCGCCGGTCTTGCGATTAAGTTGGCCTCGGGCGCTAACGCGCTGCTGACTTCGGACTTGGTGGATAAGAAGATGCAGGAGCTCTCTCAATACTTCCCCGAGAAGTATGAGTACGTGATCCCGTTCGACACGACCCCGTTCGTGCGTATTTCTATTGAAGGCGTGATTCATACCTTGCTCGAGGCTATCGTGCTGGTGGTGCTCGTGATGTATCTGTTCCTGCAGAACTTCCGCGCAACACTGATTCCGACGATTGCCGTGCCGGTCGTGGTCTTAGGTACCTTCGGTATTCTGGGCGCGATGGGCTACTCCATCAACATGATGACGATGTTCGCTATGGTGCTTGCGATCGGTCTGCTGGTGGACGACGCAATTGTGGTGGTGGAAAACGTCGAACGTGTGATGGACCAGGAGCGCTTATCGCCGCATGACGCGACCGAGAAATCTATGACGCAGATCACCGGTGCTTTGGTCGGTATCGCGATGGTGTTGTCGGCGGTGTTTGTCCCGATGGCTTTCTTCGGCGGCTCTACCGGTGTGATTTATCGTCAGTTCTCCGTCACGATTGTGGCTGCGATGGGCTTGTCCGTCCTGGTCGCTTTGACGCTGACACCGGCGCTTTGCGCAACGATTCTTAAACCGATCAAACACGACAAGGCTGAGAAAGGATTCTTCGGCTGGTTCAACCGCACATTTAACAAAGGTGCAGAAGGTGCGACCTCCGCTGTGGGCTACATGACCGCTCGCTGGAAGCGCTTCATCGTGATTTACGGCGTGATCATTGCAGGCGTCGTCTTCGGATTCCTGAAAGTTCCGACTGCCTTTATGCCGGACGAAGACCAGGGTTCTTTGATGGTCCAGATTCAGCTGCCGGAAGGCTCAACCCGAGAGCAGATTCTTCCTGTTGTAAAACGCATGCAGGATTACATGCTCAACGATGAGAAAGATTCCGTTGAATCTGTGATGACGGTGGTCGGCTTTAGCTTGGCCGGTATGGGTCAGAACTCTGCGATGGCCTTTATCAAACTTAAAGACTGGAGCGAACGTCCGAAACCCGAGCAGAAGGCTCAGGCGGTTGCAGCCCGCGCTAACCGTACACTGATGAGCTGGAAAGACTCTATTGTGTTCGGCTTTGCGCTGCCGCCGGTTCCCGAACTCGGTATGGCGGACGGCTTTGATATGTACCTGCAGGACTTGAGCGGTCAAGGTCATGACGCTCTGATGGCAGCCCGAAACCAAGTTCTGGGCGCTGCCCGCAGCAATCCGCAGCTCTACAACGTTCGTCCGAACGGTGAAGAAGATGCACCGCAGCTTCAGCTGCACATCGACTTTGCTAAGGCCGCCTCTTTAGGCGTCAGCGTGGCATCCATTAACGATACGCTGTCGACTGCTTGGGGTTCCTCCTACGTCAATGACTTCTACGACCGCGGCCGTATTAAGCAGGTTTATGTTCAGGGCGATGAGAAGTTCCGTCAGCGTCCGGAAGACTTGGACCGCTGGTACGTGCGCAACGATAAAGGCGAAATGGTTCCGTTCTCCGCTTTCTGCTCTACTGAGTGGAAGTTCGGTTCCTCTCGTCTGGAGCGTTTCAACGGCTTGGGCGCTGTGAATATTCAGGGAGCGCCGGCAGCAGGCTTTACGACCGGTCAGGCGATGCTTGCGATGGAAGAAATCGCCAAGGCTTTGCCGCACGGATTCGGTATCGCCTGGAACGGTATTTCCTTCCAGGAACAGCAGGCCGGATCTCAGACCGGCGCACTTTACACGTTGTCTATTTTGATCGTGTTCCTGTGTTTGGCCGCTCTTTATGAAAGCTGGTCTATTCCGATTGCCGTGATTTTGGTTGTACCGCTGGGCGTTATCGGTGCTCTCGGTATGACAGGCGCCTTCGGTATGAACAACGACGTGTACTTCCAGGTCGGTTTGTTAACGACGATCGGTCTGGTGAGTAAGAACGCCATTTTGATTGTGGAATTCGCAAAAGAGCTGCATGAAAAGGGCGAGTCCATTGTTCATGCGGCGGCACACGCGGTTCGCATGAGAATTCGTCCGATTATGATGACTTCTTTGGCTTTCGGTCTCGGCGTGCTTCCGCTTGCCAAGGCGACCGGCGCCGGTTCGGGCGCACAGAACGCCATCGGTATCGGTGTGTTAGGCGGTATGCTGACAGGTACGTTCCTGTGTATCTTCTTCGTTCCGCTGTTCTATGTGCTCATTGTTAAGCTGTTCGGCGATAAGATTAAAAAGAAAAAACCGCAGGAAGCCCTGCAGGAGAATAAATAAATGAAGGCATTCAAACTTACGGTTATTGCCTGTTCTCTGGCCGTCTGTGCCGGCTGCACGATGGCACCCAAGTATGAGAGACCTGCCGCGCCGGTCGCGGCAACTTTCCCGACCGGGGAAGCCTATACCGATGTCAAGACGACAACGGCGCCGCTCCCTGACTGGAGAGTCTTCATTACCAATCCCAAAGCCAAGAAAGTGGTTGAAATGGCGCTGGCCAACAACCGCGATCTCAGGGTTGCGGTCCTCAATATCGAAAAGGCCAGAGCTGCCTACGGTATTCAGAGATCTGCGCTGATGCCTTCTGTGGCGGCCGGCCTGCAGGAAAACGCCGGCAAAACGCCGAGCATTATGTCGGCCACGGGCAGCAGTTATGTCTCCCATACGTATCAGGCAAACCTGGCTTCTACGGCTTGGGAGCTGGATCTGTTCGGGCGAGTCAGAAGCTTGAGCGAAGCCGCTCTTCAGCAGTTCTTCTCAGCTGAAGAGAACCGTGCTGCCGCTCAAAACGCTTTGATCGCACAGGTTGCTACTTCTTGGATTAACTTAGGCGCACAGAAGGAATTCCTGCGCCTGCAGAGAATTACGCTCCAGAGTCAGGAAGAAAGCTTCAAACTGATGTCCGACAGCTATCGTTTGGGCGCCAGCTCTTTGCTGGAGCTTGAACAGGCTCGTACGACAGTGGCCACGGCACGCGCTGCCGTAGCGCAGTACGAACGCAGTCTGGCTCAGGCGCAGAACGCGCTGAACCTGGTCGTCGGCGCTCAGGTCCCTGCGGATCTCGAGCCGAACAACCTGGAAGAAGCTACGAATTACGGCGCGATTGCTCCTGCCGGTTTAAGCAGCGACATTCTTTTGAACCGCCCGGATATTAAGGCCGCGGAACACAATCTGATGTCTGCGAATGCCAACATCGGTGCGGCTCGAGCCAACTTCTTCCCGCGCATTACTCTGACTGCAGGCATCGGTTCTACATCCCGCCACTTGAGCGATCTGTTTGATGCCGGAACCGGACTTTGGACATTTGCTCCGTCCGTTTCTCTGCCGATCTTCACCGGCGGTGCGAACCTCTCGACACTGCGTCAGGCTGAAGCTCAGCAAAAGATCATGGTCGCTACGTATGAGAAGACTGTGCAGAATGCTTTCGCAGAAGTGAGCGACGCGCTTGCTACCGTCGGTACGGTCAATCGTCAGTGTGCAGCGCTTAAAGACCTGGTCAACGCTACGGAAACCGCCTACCGCTTGTCTCAGAGCCGTTATAAGAACGGTCTGGACGGGTTCCTCACCGTACTTGAGAGCCAGAGACAGATGGTTGCTGCTCAGACGAACTACATTTCGGCCGAGAGCAATCGTCTTTCCAGCGGTGTGATGCTCTACAAGGTTCTCGGAGGCGGCTCTGTTGTCGAACCTGAAGCTCAGACCGCAGCCCAGGCGGTAACTCCTGCTGCTGCAGAACCGGCTCAGACGATTCCTGTCTCGAGCGGAGGCGGAAATGCTTAAAACTCGAGAGACCAGAGTCGAAGAGCGAAAGGAAGAGAAACGCAGCGAAAAGCGTGATCGTATCTTGCGTGCTGCGGAAGCCATCTTTTTAGACAAGGGCTTTCATGCGGCGAGCATGAATGAAATCGCTGAAGCTGCCGACGTCAGCACGCCTCATCTCTACAACTTCTATGCCAGTAAAGCCGCTTTGGCACTGGCTGTTCAGCTGAAGATGGGGCAGGAGACTTTTGATGCTTTAAAGACAGCGATGTCTGCGGGTAAAAAGAATCCGAGCTGTGAGTCAATCTTCGATTCCCGTCGTTCCTCGCTGATGCTGACGATTTTGACAGAGTGCACGCGCGATCCCGACATCAAAGAAAAGATCACGGAAAACGGAGCACGTTTAAGAGCGATGATTTCTGAAGCGGGCGGCATTTCTCAAGATGACCAAGAAGGTCAATACCGCATTCTCTGTGTGATGGCCATGTATCTGGGGATGTCGATTTCCAACATCTTTACGCTGGTCGAGAACCGCGAGCTGATGACGAAGATTTTGGCACAGGCTGAATCCTGCATTCTTCCGTTTTGCGGCGATAAAAAGGTCAAAGCAGCACAGCACGAACGCTTAGAAATAATAAGTAAGTGCTTACATACATCCTAGGCAAAGTCCCGGGATTTCTTTTTGAATCTGATCCGGCAGTAGGTTTTCGGGTTCGGAAGGTTTGAGGTGTCAGTTAGGCTCGGTAGTGAGAAAACGGATTTTGAGTTTCTGACAATTGTGCTAAGTTGAAGGCAGTTAAGAATTAGTTCGACGAAGTTGAACCGTGAAAAAGATTGTTAGGTTGATCTCAGCAGTTATCTGCTTCTTTCAGCTCAATGTCCAAGCGGAGGAGCCGAAGGAATACACCTTTGCGATCAACTCAGCCGTTACTCCGCTTTTGCATGCCGCCTTCATTAACGAAACAATCAAGACGGTAGAGAGGTCTGTGGCTCCTGCCAAACTCAAAGTCTTGTATGTAGAACTGCCGGAGCTGGAAAGGCTCATTGAAAACCATCAGACCGATTTCTTCATTTCTACCGCGGCAACCATACGGAGATATCAGGACCTAGGCGCTCGAGATGTACTGACAGCGTCTTCACCGTTTTCTAAAAATCCGAATCGATCCGAAGGTTCTTTGTTCATCGTTAAGGCGGGCAGATCGGACATCAACAGTATTTCGGATCTCAAAGATAAACGAGCGGCAGCAGGTCGTCCGACTGCTTTCGGAATGTATCTAGCTGCGATGGGCGAGATCGCTGCCGACGGCTACGATCCCAAAACTTTCTTCAAGTCGACTCAGTTTTACGGACTTAACCGAGATCAGATTATCAAAGACGTATTGGACGGAAAGGCAGACGTTGGGATCCTGAGAGCCTGTTACCTCGAAGATGCCGTTAATCGAAAGGTTGTGACAACAGATCAGCTCAAGTTCATCAATCTAAAAAACGATCCGGAGCATATTTGTCTGCATTCCACGCGTCTTTATCCGAACTGGAGCTTCGGATCGAATCCTTCCGTTCCGCCGGCAGTCTTGTCGGCCGTGGCAGCCGGTCTGATTGCACAAAAACCTGTTGGCATCGGCCTGTACTGGTCTGTGGCGAGCGACTTCACCGCGATAGACAATCTCCTGAAGTCCTTACAGCTCGGATCGTATCAGCGGTTCAGTAAGGAGTGGTTTTGGCAGCGAATCATTGAGTATCGCTTTTGGGTCTTGGGTACGTTAGCGGCGTTTGCGCTTTTGCTGATCCATTCTTTCATTGTCTCGAGAACTGTGAACATTAAGACGCAGGAACTCAAAGAATCACTTAAAAGAGAGAGTCAAAGTTTCCACGAGGCACAAGAAGCGCACCGGCGCCTCATGAAAATGCAGAGAGCGGCGGTGGTCGGACAGATTTCCAGCTTGATTGCGCATGAGCTCAATCAGCCGCTCGCCGGTATCAAGCTCTATGCCCGGACGCTTCAGCGCGCCAAGGATTCAGGAACACTGACGGAGGATAAGCTCGGTACGGCATTGGCTGAAATTCGTACGGATGCGGACTTGGCAGCCGCCATTGTCGAGCGAGTCAGAAGCTATGCCAAAGGAGCTCGGAGCGAAAGAGTATCGTCGGAAGTTTCTGAGCTCGTGAATAAAGCAGTCCGGGAATTCAAGCGGCAAAGCGGAGAAAGGGTTGAAGTCAAGCTCACTCAAGCGCAGCCGGTCCATGTCATTGTGAATCCGCTTGAATTTGAGCTGGTCATTATTAACCTTTTGAGGAATGCAGCACAGGCACTTCAAGAGCTCGGTGTCTCGAATCCGAAAGTTGATCTGACGATTAGGCGATCAGACAACAGTGCAATGATTACGATTGAAGACAACGGACACATTGAAAAAGAAACGATCGCAAAACTTTCTGAGCCGACTAATTCAACGAAAGCGGACGGATTAGGTCTCGGACTACAGATCGTCAGAAGCATCATTGAAAATCACGGCGGCAAGATTTCCTTTTCTCAAGCCACTTCCGGCGGCTTGAGGGTAGAAATTAGACTGCCGGTACAGGAGGAGACGAAATAATGACAACATCGAATCCGATTATTCGTATTGTTGACGATGAAGCCGTGGTGCGTAAGGCGCTGAAGTTTCTCCTGGAGTCTGAGGGCTGGACGGTCGAGGCCTATGAAAAAGGTTCGGAATTTTTGATAGAAGATCGGCCTTCTCTCATCGGCTGTCTCATTCTTGATGTCGCTATGCCGGAGATGAACGGATTGGAGCTCTATCGGCGCCTGCGGGAAAGAAACTACGAGGTTCCGGTGATTTTTCTGACGGGGCACGGAGACGTGGACATGGCAGTTCAAGCGATGAAAGACGGCGCCATCGACTTCATTCAAAAGCCGATTAATGAAGAAAGACTTCTGTCTGCCGTGGCAAAAGCCGTTCGATATGACGAAAGCCACCGAGGCTGGACAATTTCCGCTGAAGAAGAGAAGAAAAGATACCAGACACTGACGGCCCGTGAAAAACAAATCTTATCGCTAATTGCGAAAGGGTTGATCAATAAAGAAGTTAGTGAGCGCCTCGGGCTCTCGCCGAGAACGATCGAGGTTCACCGCCAAAAAGGTCTGCATAAATTGGGTGTTCAGACGGTCTCCGAACTCGTCCGGTTACTGTCTCATATCGAAGAAAACGCACTTTCTTGATATTTATCAGGGTACTTAAGTACCGCAGTGCGCAAAAATTCAGTTATCGAATTTCAAACCTACTAAGGAGAGCACAAATGAAAAAGATCTGTATCGCACTCGTTTCTGCACTGGCCTTCGGAGTCGTTAACGCCGAAGAAACTGACCTTGTTGTCGTCGGTTCCGGCGGCGCCGGCCTTTCTGCTGCCATCATGGCTGCGCAACAAGGCAAGAAAGTTATCGTTCTCGAGAAAATGCCGATTATCGGCGGAAACACACTCCGCAGCGAAGGCGGTATGAATGCCGCCCGCACGATCCAGCAGCTGGAACACGGCATCATGAATGATTCCGCTATGCGCATGAGTATGGATGCCCAGAAGGGCGGTCACTATCTCAACAATCCTGAGCTGACCCTTACTTTGGCAGAAAACGCTAAAGACGCCGAGGCCTGGCTCCTCTCCTTAGGCGCTCCGTTCTGTCATCGCATGGGACGTGGCGGCGGTCAGACGGTTGCCCGCGGTCACGGTCCTTGTGATGGATCTGCTGTCGGTCAGTCTGTGATGAAAGTCCTTTACGGCACAGCCACAAAGATCCCGACGATCGAAATCCGTCCGCTTAACCAAGTTACAGAGCTTCTGACTAAAGACGGCAAGATCTCCGGCGTGAAAGTCGAAACAAAAGGCAAAGACAAGAAAGACTACACGATTGATGCAAAGGCAGTTGTGCTTGCTACCGGCGGTTTCGGAGCTAACGCCAAGTTGGTTTCTTCTTTAAGACCGGAATACAAAGGTTTTGCAACCACGAACCAGCCGGGCGCCTTAGGTGAAGGCCTTGAACTGGCTAAAGGCGTAGGCGCCACATTCGTTGACCTGAGAGAAATTCAGGCTCATCCGACCGTTGTTCCTGTTAAAGGCATTCTGATTTCCGAATCCATGAGAGCCCGCGGCGGTTACCTGGTTAACAATGAAGGCAATCGCTTTGTGAATGAACTTCAGCCGCGCGACGTTGTTGCTGCCGCTGTATTGGCTCAGCCCACCGGCAAAGCATGGCTCCTGATCGACGACAAACTGGTCAAATCCAATAAGCTCGCTGCCGGCTATGTTTCTCAGGGTTTGATGGTTTCCGGCAAGAACGTCGACGAATTAGCCAAAGCTATGGGCGTTCCTGCTAAGAATCTCAAGGCCACAATGGATCAGTACCACAAGGCCTTCGAGACTAAGAAAGACGACGCTTTCGGTCGTCCGGAAATGATCGCCGCTAATAACGTTTGGCCGATGTATGCAGTTCAGGTCACTCCGGCTATTCACCACACCATGGGCGGCGTGAGAATCAACAAGAACGCTGAAGTGATCGGCGTGACAGCCAAACCGATCCCCGGACTCTATGCTGCCGGTGAAGTCACAGGCGGTGTCCACGGAGGTAACCGCATCGGCGGAAACGCTGTTGCTGACATTATTACCTTCGGCCGCATTGCCGGTGCTAATGCTGCCAGCTACATGAACAAGTAAAGAGACCAGCTTTTGAGAACCAGAACGCCCTTAGGGGCGTTTTGGTATTTAAGGAACTCTGAACCAATACAGTAGCCAAAGAAACTGAGGAAGTTCAAATGTCTAAGATTCCGGTTATTTTCTATAAGAACTTCCCCCCTCTCTACACGAAGTTAAAGATCGGCGATAATGGTGGGATTATTTGAACGGTAACAAGGAGAATAAAGTTGCTTACTGAAAACGAGTTGATTAAGTTCCGTCGTGAACTCCATTCCTATCCCGAAACCGGCTGGTGCGAATTTGTCACGACTCACAAGATCGTTGAAAAGCTTCGCAGCTTCGGTTTGGATCCGATTTATGGCCGTCAGGTCATCAATCCCGAGTTTGTGGCAGGCCGCAATCCTGCCAAAGTCGAAGAAGCTAAGAAAGCAGCTTTAGAAAAAGGAGTCCCGCCGGAATTTATCGAATCCATGCAGGGCTACACCGGTGTTGCTGCCATTTTCGAAACCGGCCGCCCCGGCCCTGTTTTGGCAATTCGTTTCGACATGGACTGCGTTGACGTCGATGAAGCTCACGAAGCCGGTCACCGTCCGTTCGACGAAGGCTGGGCAAGTACAAATCCGGGCCATATGCACTCCTGCGGCCATGACGGTCATACAACGATGGGTATCGCAGTCTGCAACTGGATTCAGGAAAACTTGGATCAGTTCTGCGGCACGATCAAGGTCGTCTTCCAGCCTGCTGAAGAAGGCGTTCGCGGTGCACGCCCAATGACCGAAACCGGTATTTTCGATGACGTCGATTTCTTCTTCGGAAACCATCTTGGCTTCAATCTGCCCACCGGTACGATTTCTCCGGAACCCGGCGTTTTCTTGGCTTCCACCAAATTGGATGCCACATTTACGGGCCTTGCCGCTCACTCCGGCGCCGATCCTCAGAAAGGTAAGAATGCCCTGTTAGCAGGCGCAGCTGCTGCTTTGGCAATCCACGGCATTACTCGTCCGATCGGGGAAGTGACTGCTTTGAACGTCGGAACGTTAGTTGCCGGCCAGGGCCGAAACGTTGTCGCTCCGAACGCTTTCATGCAGCTCGAAGTTCGCGGTGAAACCGAAGAACTCAACGCATACATGCGAGATCAGGCGATCCGTAAGATTAAAGCTTCCGCCGATATGTATGACTGCCAAGTCGATATCGTCAAAGCCGGTGAAGCCACTGAATTCAAGCCGGACCAAGAAGCTATCGAGCTTGCTTACCTTGCTGCAAGAAATGTCACGACAGAAGAACTCGCTAGACCGCTCGGCCTGAAGTTAGGCAGTGAGGACTGCACGATCATGCTTCGCAGAGTCCAGCAGCACGGCGGTAAGGGTACCTTCGTTGTGTTCGGCTGCCGTACATCCGCCGGTCATCATCAGAGGCTCTTCGACTTTGACGAAAATGTGATCGGAATTGCTTTGCGCTTCTACCAGAACCTGATCCCGATGATTGTCGGCATCAAGTAATTCAGTTTGAAAGACAGCTGATTTTCTAAAAACCAAACAAAAGCCGCCGTGAGGATTTCCAGATCTTCACGGCGGTTTCTTCTATAAATCCGGATTAGCGATTTCTTTCGCGGCGATCGCGGACGGCATGCGCCAAGGAAGTGATGACCTTGACCGTGTCATCCCAACCGATGCAGGCATCCGTGATGGACTGCCCGTATTTCAGTTCTTTTTCTTTGCCTTTAACGAGAGGCTGGTTGCCTTCGACAAGATTGGACTCGATCATGACGCCCATGATGTTGTAGCTTCCGTCACCGATCTGCTTGCAGATGCTGTCAACGACATCGATCTGCTCTTTGTGCTTTTTATGGCTGTTGGAGTGGCTTGCATCAATCATGACAGAAGGTGGAAGGCCGGCTGCTTTCAGCGCTTCGCAAACCTTAGCCACGCTCTCGGCATCGTAATTCGGTGCTTTGCCGCCGCGAAGGATGACGTGGCAGTCTTCATTGCCGCCTGTGACAACAATAGCGGAGTGGCCGCCTTTTGTGACGGAAAGGAAGACATGTTCGTTTGCTGCCGCTTTAATGGCATCAATGGCGATTTTGACGTTGCCGTCAGTGCCGTTCTTGAATCCGACAGGGCAGGAAAGACCGCTCGCCAATTCACGATGCACCTGACTTTCTGTGGTTCTAGCTCCGATCGCCCCCCAGGAGATTAAGTCTGCGATGTACTGCGGCGTGATCATATCGAGATATTCGGTACCGGCAGGGACGCCCAATTCGTTGATCGTTAAGAGAAGTTCGCGGGCTAAGCGGAGGCCGTGGTTGATATGGAAACTGCAGTCCAAGTCCGGATCATTGATCAGACCTTTCCAGCCGATGGTGGTGCGGGGTTTTTCGAAATAGACCCGCATGATGATCTCAAGATCATCGGCGAAATGACGGCGAAGCTCTGCAAGCTTTTCCGCATATTCTTCAGCTGCAGCCGGGTCATGAATGGAGCAGGGGCCGACGATGACAAGCAGACGGTCATCCTTTCCGTGAATGATATCGTGTGCGGAGTGACGTGCGATGTGCACGGTCGAGGAAGCGAGCTGTCCGCAGGGGAATTCGCGAATGAGGTAAGACGGCGGTGTCAGTTCTCTAATTTCTTTGATTCTGAGGTCGTCGGTTGTGTAAGGCATTTTGTTTCTCCGTTATGGCGCCCGTCGGGATTGAGGCTATAAAAAACCGCCGTGTCCCGAAGGAGCGGCGGTTAAGTAGTGTTGTGTGATCTTAGATGCGAGCCGTCACAGCCCTACCTTCCGCCGCGGACGGAAAGTAAAAGCCGTAAAAGTAAAACTTAGAAGCGAACATCTTGGATACTTGCTTGTAAAAAGGTACGAAGAATAATTTAACGTATTTTTTTCGTTCTAACGAAACTTTTTTCAGAATTTATTTCATGAAAAGGAAGATTGTTGAGTGGTAGAAAACAGGCGCTGAGAAGAACAGCATTTCCATTCTGTCTAATGCTCCGCGTGTCAGCATCATGCTGGTGTCCAAACGAACGGCGCCGAGTGAGCGCTTAACCGAGGACATGACCAGTGCGCCCAGCGTTCCGGAAACGATGATCAGCAGAGACATAAGAGGAGCCTGCCAAGCACGGAACGGTGTCATCCAGAAAAGTGCAGAACCCATGATCAAAGCTCCGATACTTCCGATGATGATGCCTTTGTATGTTTTGTACTGATTACTCCAAGTCGGTTTGCCGCCCCAAATGGCAGAAGCCATGATCTGGAAAAGGTCCGCGAAATACAGCACCAGCAGGAAGTAAAGCATCAGAAGCAAACCGCTGGAATTAAATCTCGTGAGATTCAAGGTAGCGATCGCGGGTGCATGGCTGACGCAGAAAATCGCCAGCATGATGCCCCACTGAACCTTAGCAACTCGGTCCAAGAAGCGGTCGGTATCTTTGGCCAAGGCCATAACGACCGGCAGAGTCAGGAACAGGTAGACAGGGATGAACAGAGAGAAGAGTCCGATCTCTTCATATCCCAGAAGGATGTACTGAACGGGAATCGCGATATAAAACGCAATGATCAAAATGACGTGGTCATGGCGCCGGGTCGGAGTCAGCGCAATGAATTCCCGCAGTGCAAAGAAAGACGCAAAAGCAAAGAAAAGCAGTAGCGCGGCTTCGCCGAGACAGAAAGCAATCGCAAAAACAATGAGCAGAGGCCAGGAGGCACGAACGCGAGAGTTAACAACGCGAAGATTGTTGAGTCGAGCTTCGTTGCCTTGAGCACGAGAAACCAGCCAGTTGCCGATGATTGTGCCGATGGCTGAGAGAACAATAAGAACGCCCAGAATCGTGAAGTAGGCTTCTTGAGTGGAAAATCCTAAACGCATATTAGAGCTCCCTGGCTAAACTGATGACGGCCGTTCTGGCCCTCTCTAAGAACTCTTCTTTAGAGTCATCGACAGAGTGCGGAAGAGGTGCGCCGAATCTTACGGAGCACATGGTCGGAACGGGCAGGAGGGCACCTTTCGGCATTGAGCGGTGCAGGTTTTCCAGATAAACGGGGATGAGTTCGACCTCGGGGAACTCTCTCATCAAGCGCCAAATGCCGCTCTTAAAAGGTCCGGGCAATGGCTGCGGAGAACGTGTGCCTTCCGGGAAGATGATGAGCGAGGAGCCTTCGCGCAGAGCCTGACGCATCGGATCCAAGGGATCGGAGTTTTCTGTCCGGCGTCGGTCGACAAGGACGACGTTTAATTCATCGACGGCAATTCTGCGGCGAATTCCGCTCTGCCAGTAGTCTCGAGCGGCAACCGGTCGAGTAAGCGGTCGTAAAGCGCGAGGAAGAGCGGACCAAATCACAATGGTGTCGAGGTGGCTCGAGTGATTGGCAAAATAAATTCTTTGAATTTTTTCGGGCTTACACCCGATCCACTGAGGATATGCGCCGACCAATAAACGAGTCAGCCACACCATCGGTGTCATGAACTTAAATGCGTGTTTCACGTTCTTTCGTTTTTCAATTCCTAATTTGTTAATTATGCCTCCAATGCCAACCTGCATGTTGATCCCGGATTTGACGAGCATGGGGGCGACGGAACGATTCAATTTTCAATTGCGACGTACAAATTCCAAGAAATGTCTGTTTTAACGAGAAAAACATCGGGGGTGAAATTTTCCTGCCAGTGCAGCCTTTCTTTAGACGATCTCTTACGCTAATTCTGCAAGAAAGAATTAACGGACTATCAATGATTAATTTACGGCTTCATTGAGCGGTCGAGACTCAGTCGGTTGTAAGAAAGCCTGGATAGGAAAAGAAAGCGGCTCATAGATGAACCGCCGAAAATGGTGAATGCTGGATTGATCAGATGTTATGGCTGCTGGGGAGCAGGTTTAGGACACAAAAGGCCGTGCAAACGATCCATTGCGCTCTTTTCTCTAATCGGTCTGAACTTCGGATCAAAGGTTGTGGATTTAATCTGTTTGCCCTTGCCGTCTAACTCGGGATAGGTGACAAGGGCAATCGGGGAATAAATTCTTGCCAGGCAGTCCATACTAAATTGAACCTTTGCAGATTTCGAATCCGGCGTGTAACTGTGGTTTTGAAGCGTCCAGAACTGCAGCTTGTCGCCTTGTTTCCGCATGCCGTTTTTGATGAGGTACATATCATTCGTAACCTGTGTCGTGTTGTGTCCTGCAATAATCGGAGGAATGAAAATAGGCATCGGAACACTTGAGCCGGCAGGCGCGGCGTTTTGACGAGCATTGAAGCCTCGAATCGCAGGATTTACAGGCGCAGGCCGATAAGTTCGCGGAGGCGGTGTATAGGATCGGTGCGGACGAATGGTGGTTCTACCGCCGAGGCGGACTGCCTGAGCGTCCGTTGCTAGAGATAAGAGGCAGACTGAGGCACAAAGGCCGACGAATAATTTGTTCATAGCAGCAGAAGTCTTGAGGTTGAGTTTTTCTCCTCATTCTGCGCTTTAGAAATCGCGAGCAAAAGAGGACAAAACCAGCATATCTTCGCGCTTCCGAAGTCAGAATTTCCTCGTTTTCTGCGAAGAATCGCCGAAATCGGCGAGACGAGAGCCGGCTTAGTTCGCCGTACCGCCGACGGTGAGTCCGTCAATGCGGAGCGTCGGCATGCCGACGCCGGTCGGAACGTGCTGGCCGTTCTTGCCGCATGTGCCGCAGCCTCGGTCTAACTCAAGGTCATTTCCGACCATGACGATCTTCGTGAGGGCGTCCGCGCCGTTGCCGGTCAGTGTGGCACCTTTGATTGGATCTGTTAATTTGCCGTTTTCGATCAGCCAGGCTTCGCTCATGCTGAAAACAAAGTTGCCGTTCGTGATGTCGACCTGACCGCCTCCGAAGTTGGAAGCATAAATGCCGTAGTCCACGGAAGAAATAATTTCCTGTGGATCGGATTCGCCTTGGAGTAGATAAGTATTGGTCATTCGCGGCATCGGCAGATAGGCAAAACTTTCTCGGCGTCCGTTGCCGGTGGTCTTTTGCTTCATGAGGCGCGCACTGGTCTCATCGTGCATAAAGCCGCGCAGAATACCCTCGTCGATCAGCGTTGTGCAGTGCGTTTCATTGCCTTCATCGTCAATCGTGAGTGAGCCGCGGCGACCGGCGATCGTGCCGTCGTCGACAACTGTCACAATCGGAGAAGCCACCCGCTGCCCGACCTTATCTGTGAAAACGCTTGTGCCTTTGCGGATGAAGTCGGCTTCCAACCCGTGTCCGACAGCTTCATGAATCAATACACCGGGCCAGCCGTTGCCCAGTACGACGGGAATACTTCCGGCCGGCGCCGGACGGGCATCTAAGTTGCGTACGGCAGCGTCGACCGCTTCTCGCGCATATTGTTCAATGACTTCTTCGTTATAGAGATCTAAGGCGAATCGGCCCCCGCCGCCTGCCTGTCCTTGTTCTTTCTTGCCGTCTTTTTCAGCGATAACGCCGAGGTTCACGCGAACCAGCGGTCGAATATCGCCGATTAAAGTGCCGTCCATCTTCGCGATCAAAATCGTGTCATGCGAAGCGCCCACCGAAGTCGTCACCTGCGTGATCAGAGGAGAACGGCTGCGGGCATGTGCGTCCAGAGATCTAAGCAGTTTGATTTTGGCGTCCGTATCTGCCGCCTCAATCGGATCGACAGTGCGATAAAGAACTTTCGGTCCGTCTTTAGGCGTAACGTTTACCGTGACTTGGTTGTCCGTGGCCTGCGCAATGGCGCGGACGGTTCTGACCGCCTCAAACAAAGACTCGCGGGAAATTTCTTCCGAGTAGGCCAGCGCGGATTTCTCGCCGCAGACGGCACGAACGCCGACGCCCATGTCAGTGTTGTAATGACCGGTTTTAACGATGCTTTCTTCAAGCACATAGCCTTCGGAGACCGAGCGCTGGAAATAGAAATCGGCGTAGTCGATGTCGTAGCCGCTGAAAAGCGCAAAAGCATCTGCAATGTCTTTTTCAGAAAGACCGTTGCGGTACAGCAGAGTTTCGATGGCGACAGAAGTATTGTTATTTGTCATATTCAACGCGATTGTTCAGGGCCGGTAAAAGAGCTCTGACTTGACGAAGGAAGGCCGGGTCTACGTCTGCGAAGCAAACGCCCGTTTCATGTCCGTTGAGTTTGCTGATCACGGTGCCCCAGGGATCGACGGCGCAGGAGTGCCCCCAGAAAGCACGGCCGCAGGAAGAGCGTCCGGCTTGTGCGGCGGAAACTACGTAGCTTAGGTTTTCGATAGCTCGAGCGCGCAGCAAGACTTCCCAATGGGCCTTTCCGGTGTTCGTGGTAAAGGCAGCCGGGAGCAGGAAGCAGTCGATGCCGCTCTGACGGCGGAACAGCTGCGGGAACCGCAGGTCGTAGCAAACGGCCAGACCGATGCGGATATCTAAGCCGTTTTCTAATGGGAGGTTGAAAGAGACGGTCTTATGCCCTCCGACATAAAGCTCCGACTCGTCGTAGCGTTCCTGCTGTCCTTCATAAGAAAAAAGATGAATCTTGTCATAGCGCGCAGCTTCCTGACCGAATGCATCGTAGACCAGCATGGTGTTGGTCACCCGGTGCGGATCGTCGGTTTTAAGAGGCATGGTGCCGGCAGCAATCCAAATGCCTAAAGATTTGGCAAGTCCGGACATAATCCTTTGCACAGGACCGTCCTGGTACTGCTCTGCAAGACGAAGTACATCCTTGGGATCGTTGCTCATGATCGTAAACATTTCAGGCAGCAGCGCGAGGTTAGCGCCCTCCCGAGCAGCTTTGCGGATGAGGGATTCTGCAATCTGGACGTTGGCTCCGATATCCGGACCGGATGTCATCTGGCAGGTGGCTATGCGTAACATGATTCTTAATGCTTAATCTTGGTGACGACCGGATCCGACCAGGTGCCGGTCACTTGGTATTCAAAGGAAAAGAGCTTACTTAAAGGATCCTTGAAAATCAATTGAGCCAGGAAGCTGCCGATACCGACGATCGGATTGGCAACCGCCAGGGCAACGGAGGCGCCGGCAGCATTGATGTCCGGCAGAACCAGCAGGTGCAGGTCTTCCGTTTCTTTCTGCGTATTTACGTTGCCGTTGATAACAACGGTGGCGCTTCCGCCGATCATCGTCAGATCCTTAATGTTCATCAGGCCGTCGTCCAGAACCGCCTTGCCGCGGATCGTGGAGAAGTTAAAGCCGGCGGAGTAAAAGTCTCTGAAGTCCAGGGTCAGATAGCGCGTCAAAGACTGCAGCGTGAGCAGAGAAAGTAGCTTGGCAGCAGGGCCCGGCTGAATCTTGAGGATTTCGCCTCTTCTTAAGTTGATATCCAGTTCTCCGTCGAAGCTTTGGGTGTTAAAGCCGAGCGGGGTGCCGACCCAAGACAGATTGCCTTTGATCGAACCGTTGCCGGATCTGACCAAGTTTTTCATGTCGAGGCGGTTCAGCAGACCGCCGAGATTGTTGATGTTGGTATTGATCAGCAGATTGGTTTCGTTGCCGCCGTCAAAGCCTTTAAGCCAGCTGCCCGAAGAGTGCAGCTGTGCTGCACTGTTTGATAAGTTCAGCTTTGTAATCTTCCAGAGTTGGCCTTTTGCAGAAGGCGTGTTGCGCGCAACCAGTTCCAGTTTGCCTAAACGCATATTGCCGTAGGTCAAATCATCGATGACCGCGTTGATCGCAGGCCAGCCGCCCTGAATTTGTACCGGTTTGGATTTCTCAGCAGCGTCTCTGGCTGAGCTCGGGATGAAGAGCTTAGAGATATGCGCAATGAGTTCCGGTTCTTTGCCGTTTTGGCCTTTCTTCCATTCAAGGTTGGCATTCATCTCATTGCTGTTCATTGTGACCAGCAGAGAGTTGCCGGAAGGACGGGCCAAAAGCGAGAGGTTCGTTTGATTGAAGTTATCGATTAGCAGCTCGTCGACATTGACCTTAACAAAAGCAATGTCGGGAAGAACCACGGTGCCCGACGGCTTGGTATCGACCTTTAGGTGGTCAAATACGTTCTGCCAGGCCTTGGCCGAAACTAGCGGTGCTTTCACGGAGATGGCATAGCCGTGCGCCGGCAGGGTCGGCAGACTGCGGTTGCCGATGGCGGCACGCTTGATTTCGTCATTCTGCAGAATGAATTCGGAGCTCAGGAATCCGTCGATCATGATTCTGAGATCCGTAGTCTTGCTGTCGGTGACGATATTGAGATCAAGCGGAGCAGAAAGGGAAGCAGGCTTTTCCATCGGGGGCGGAAGTTTGCTTTCCAATCCGGCCAGCGAACTCTTGACGTTAACGGTTACCTTCGGACCGACCGTGACGTTGACCGTGAAGGGGGCTTTACCGCTCAAGTATTTATCGGCTGCCTGAGCCAGCATCGGAACCGGAATAACCTGAGGCAGAGCCTTGGCCGCAATCGTACCCGATGCAGATACTTTAATGTTGCCCTTGTCATCGGTATTAAGCGTTGCTTTCACTGCGTTGCCGAAGCAGTCAGCCGTAATGCCGCTGCTCGAGGCGCCCTTTTCATTGAAGTTCACAACGCCGGAAGCATGAGTTAGATCGGGAATAGAGAAGTCATTGAACTTAACGGCGTTGTCCTTAAGCGTAAAGGCGCCGGAAACAGCGACGTCGCCCGGTCCGTCAAGAGGAATCTTCAGCTGCAGGCCCAGATCTCCGCTGCCGGATCCTTCGGCTTTCTTAAATAAACCGCCGGTATAACCGTCAACCGGAGAGGCTTTGACGTAGGAAAGGAATCCGGGAAGCGCACCGGAGGCGGCAGCGTCCACATCGAGCCAAACGGTGTCGGCAGAGAAGGCAGGGATATCGACCTGCGCACGCGTAAGCTGAACGCCCTTATAAGTTCCCCGGTCAGCGGTGATGGCCATGCCGTCGCCCTCGAACTTGACGACGCCTCCGACTTTTTCAAAGAGCGGCCAGATTGCACCGCGCTTAGCGGTGACTTTCGGGTTGTCGAGAATGTTGGGATAGACATCGAGCAGGACATCTTCCACGTTAACGGCAGCCAAGAACTGATGTTCTTTGGATTCTTTGAACGGGAAGTCATGCAGCGGCCCTTTAAGAAGGACTTGACCGCCGGTGGCTTTGCCTTCCAGCAGGCCGTAGCGAAGCCATGTGATCGTGTCGTTGCCGACGATGAGCGGCATGTACTTCCAAACGGCCGGAACGTTGCCGCGCAGAACATCGGCCTTAAGATCGGCGGTGCCGAACGGCGTGCCGTCCGCGTTGGTATAGGTGCCGTTGAGCTTGACCGCAGCGTCTGCGTTCTCAATCAGGATGTCCTTGAATTCCAGAGAGAGACCTTTAACAGTATTCCAAACCACAGTGCCTTGAAGGTTGTCCAAATAGAAGGCAGCCGCCGGGAACATGCCCGGGAAGGCGACAGAAGCGTTCTTGGTGTTAAGAACGGTTGTGCCCACGCCGTCTTTCATCGTGATGTCAGCGCTGAGGTTGATGAATCCGGGAAGCCATTGCGTGTTGTTTTTTCCGGAAGCGCCGAAGGAGCAGAAGTCGTGAAGCGAGAGTTTGCCGTTGTAGTGCTTGGGTTCGTCGGGCAGACCCTGCCAATCCAGATCAACATTGGTGAGAGAGCCCGAGAGTTTGCGTTCGGCGACGAAATCTTTAAAGGACTGAGGAAGCGGCAGTGACGGCAGCAGTGCCGTCATGCCTTGGAAAACGAGGCTGTTTGCTTTGAAGGAACCGCCGGTAAATTCTTTGCCGTCTCGGTCTAGCTTCAGACTCATATCCAGCGGGGGCAGCTTTTCTCCGGACTCCAATTCAAAGGAGAAGTTTTCTGTGGACAGGCCGTAAGCCTTATCCGACATATTTCCTGAAACTTTGCCCTTAATGAACTTTAGGTGCAGCGGAGCCAAGTCCGGCAGCTGCAGATCGACATGAGACAGAGCGCCGATGAAGCTTGCAGACGACGGAGACCATTTCACAAAATTGGCCCATAAAGAGCCGGAGCCAGTGCCTTTGTATTTGAAGGAGAAGTCGGGCATCCACTTGGCCAGTTCTCCGAAATTAATAAAGTCGGTCTGCGCGTAGAGCTCTGCATCCCAGTCGGCAAGCTTTGACGGATTAAGCGCCGGGGTCTTAAAGAGCGCGCGAACGGTAATCGGAGAAGCGATTTCAGGCGGCAGCGTCAGCGTAAAAGCAAACTGCTTGTCTCTCGAAGAGCCGTTGTAGGCGGCGTTCACATTCTTGATTTCAAGTGTTTTGCCGCTCTTTTGATCGTGAACCAGAATCGTGCCGTCCTTGATTTCCAGAGATTTCTGCTTCAAAAGAAGCATGACGTCGGACGGCAGTTTGGTGGTGAGCGCATGAGTCTCAGTCTCGCCGGACATAAGCTTTTTGAGATTGACCTTTCTACCTAAGACGGAGAAGGACATCGGTGCCAGACGGCGGACTTCGACTTTGGGTTTATTCAAAGTGACGGATTCAAAGACCGGCGCGAGGTTTGTTAAAGAGCTGAGCGAAAGCTTGGCGGTAAGGGATTCAGCCGTAATCGGATCTTTGCCCGGCTCGCCGAGTTCAATGTTTTTAAGCGTGATTTCCGGAGACAGTCCCTGCCAATCAGTGTCCAGAGAGCCGAACTGGACAGGAATATCCAGGACCTGAGAAATCTTGTTCTCGATCTTGGACTTATGTTCGTTCAGGTAAGGTGCAAGGCAGTAACGCGCTCCGAGCCATGCTGCTCCGAGTGCAAAGTAAAGGATGACTAAGAACCAAAGAATGGTTCGCCAGGCATAGCCGAAAAAGCCTTTTTTAGGTTTTGTTGGTGTGGTTGATGTTTGTTGTTCGGAATTGTCCGTCATGCCCCGAATCCTTTAACTTTTTTCTGATCTTCTAAGTATCGCTCAATTTGCCGCGAATAAACTCTAATATTGGAAGATAGACTCATTTTTAGCTTCGAAAAACCATATGTCTGCAGCACTCGAATCCTCTGATCTCCTTCCTAAAGTTCCCAGACTTCCTCTCTCGGAAGTCCCCGAAGTCTCGGCGTATTTCAAAAACACGCTCCGAGCCATGTTCGGAGAAGATGAAGATAAAGTTCGGTCTTATGTCCAGGAAATCACTCAGACGCCCTGGACCCCGGAAAGAATGCGTGAGCGTTTGGCCGGAATCGAAGACGGCGAAGCGCTTAAAAGTGCAATGCGCCGTCTGCGCCGCGACGTGATGATGAATCTTGTTGCACGCGACATTTCCGGATTGGCGAATCTAGAAGAGGTCGTGACCGTGATGTCCGACTTGGCAGAGATCGCGATCGACCGTACGGTTTCCGTCTATGCCAAAGAGTTAGCGAAACGATTCGGTGTTCCGCGCTCCGAGACCGGCGTTCCCCAGGATCTGATTGTGATCGGCATGGGTAAGTTGGGCGGCCGCGAACTGAATGTCTCAAGCGATATTGATCTGATTTTCTTCTATGACTGCGACGGTGAGTGCGGACCGACACCGGAATATCCCACTGTCCGCAAGATCATCAGCAATCAGGAGTTCTACGAGCGGCTGGCAAAGAAGGTCATCCCGGCCCTATCTGAAATTACTTGGGAAGGCTTCGTGTTCCGCGTGGATATGCGTCTGCGCCCGAACGGAGACTCCGGTCCGATCGTGGGTTCCAGCGACATGCTCGAAGAGTACCTGATGACGCAGGGACGCGATTGGGAGCGCTTTGCATGGCTTAAAGGCCGTATCGTCAACGGACCGGTATTTGCCTCCGAAGAAGACTTCAATATCCAAAAGAAAAACATTAACGATATCGTTCGTCCCTTTGTTTACCGTAAATACCTCGATTTCGGAGCAATCAGTTCTCTTACCGATCTGCATGCAAAGATTCGTCTTTCTACTCAGAAACGCGCCTTAGAGAGTCTGAAAGAAGGTCAGAACATTAAGCTCGGACGCGGCGGTATTCGCGAAATCGAGTTCATTGCGCAGACCTTCCAAGTGATTCGCGGCGGACGCAACCCGTTCTTAAGAGAACGCTCTACGCTGAAAGCGCTTCAGGCGCTCGCATCCGAGAATATTCTCGCTAAAGATAAAGCTGAGATGCTCTCGAAGATTTATGTGTTCCTTCGCAATGTGGAGCACGCACTGCAGTACGAAAACGATCAGCAGACACAGCTTTTTGCCGCCGATCCCGAACACAGAAAGAGAATCGCGAGGATGCTGGGCTTTACTGTCGAAGATCTGCAGAAACAGTTAGAGCTTTCGACGGAGTACGTGGCGGCAAGGTTTGATGAGATTTTCCAGACCAAAGAAGAGGTCAGCGAAGAAGACTGGCCGCTCGGCTGGGAGACCGGTTGTGCAGAAGCACTGCCCGGTTTGGCAAAAGTGCTTGAGCGAAACGGTTTTAAAGAAACCGAAGAGCTCTCCCAGCTCATCCTTAACCTTATGTCGCTGCGCGCCTTGAAGCTCATCAACGCGGGTGCCCGGCAGCGTATGGTCACGCTGGTTAAAAACACGGTTGAAGGCAAAAATAAACCCGAGCATTTAAAAATCATCTCCCGCGAAGAGCTTCTGCGCCGCTGCATCAAGTTCTACGAAGTGATCGCGGGTCGTCCGACGTATGTGTCTTTGCTCCTGCAGTATCCGCTGGCGGCAAAGCGCCTGGGCGACGTACTGGGCAGCGGAAAATGGGCGGCCGAATATCTGAATCGCCATCCGCTGCTCTTGGACGAGCTGTGGGATGAACGGCTGAGCCAGATTGACGACTACACTCCGGTGGATTTCTCTTTCTATATCGAACGCACGCGGGCGCGTCTTGCGGATATTCCGGAAGACGATCAGGAAACCCGCATGAACCTTATCCGCGAAGTCCATCACGCCCGTTTGTTCCGGCTGTTCTTGGCGGACATGGCCGGACGATTGACGGTGGAGAGATTGGCCGACCAGCTCTCCGCGCTGGCGGACGCCACACTGGAGATCGTTATGGAAGAAGTGTGGAAGACGGTTCCGGGACATCACATCGAGCGTCCGAAGTTCGCCATCGTGGCTTATGGAAAACTCGGCGGCAAGGAGCTTGCTTACGCGAGCGACCTTGATCTGGTCTTCTTATTTGAGGATGACGCCCAAGACGCTGAAAAGATCTATATGCGCTTTGCGCGCCGCCTGATTAACTGGCTGACGGCTACGACCGGCTCCGGCGTCCTCTTTGACGTGGATATGCGTCTGCGCCCGAACGGAGAGTCCGGCATGCTGGTCTCTTCTGTGGATAGTTTTGAGAAGTATCAGAAAAATGAAGACGGTACCGGCGCGTGGCTCTGGGAGCATCAGGCATTAACGCGGGCTCGTTATGCAGCAGGCGACCGAGACATCGGTGACAAGTTCGAGAAAATCCGCATCGAAATACTCCGCCGCGAGCGAAACGCCGAAGAGACGAAGGCTGAAGTACTCAAAATGCGCCAGCGTATGCACGACGGCCATCCCAATAAAACGGAGCTTTTTGATGTGAAGCATGACGAGGGCGGCATGGTGGATGTGGAGTTCATCGTTCAGTATTTGGTGCTTCAGTATTCCGCCAAGTTCCCGCAGCTTGTCAACAACTTCGGCAACATCAAGATGCTGGAGATGGCGTCTGACGCCGGCCTGATTCCGAAAGACCTGGCGCTCGAAGTGTCGGCTATTTATCGCAAGTATCGGCGCATTCAGCACGAGTTCCGGCTGAACTCTCCGAGCGTGCCGGTGCGTGTTCCCAAAGAAGAGTTTGCGGACGATGCGGCGAAGGTTCGTGAGCTCTGGTCGCTCGTTTTTGGTCCGTCCGAAGGTCAGGAGGCATAAAAGGACCTAAGCTAAAAGGCAGTTTGAATCTTCTTAGCTTATGAGTCTCGCTGCTTCCGACTACCGTGCTCCTTGGTGGCTGCCCGGCGGCCACCTGCAAACCATTGTGCCTGCCGAACTGTTTCCGAAGGCCAAGGTGATCTATCGCCGTGAGATTTGGAATACGCCCGATGACGACATCATTGCCGTGGACTGGTCGACGCCGGAACCCATTGATCCGAAGGCGCCGATTATGGTGCACATCCACGGTCTGGAAGGGTCTTCCAACAGCCACTATGCCCGTGCGCTGATGGCGCGCTGCGGTCAGGAAGGCGTGCGCGGTGTGGTGATTCACTACCGGGGCTGCGGCGGCGTCACCAATAAGAAGCTTCGTGCTTATAACGCAGCCGATGCCGAAGAGCTGGATTGGGAGTTTGCGCGGCTGCGCGAACTCTACCCTGAAGCTCCGATCTATGCGATGGGCGTCTCGTTGGGTGCCAATAATCTGCTCTTTTGGGCCGGTACCCGAGGCGAGGATGCCGCAAAGCTGCTCTCGGGCATCGCTGCGGTCTGTTCGCCTCTGGATTTGGTGGGCTCGAGCTATGTTATTCGTAAAGGATTCAGTCGGATTTATGACTTGAATTTCATCTCGACGATGAAGAAAAAAGCGCTCGCCAAAGCCAAGCGTTTCCCGGGTGTCTTAGATGTCGAGAAAATAAAGAAGATTCGCTGGCTCTGGCAGTTTGACGATCTTTTTACGGCGCCGGTTTTCGGCTATAAGGACTACATGGACTATTGGACGAAATGCTCGAGCAAGCCGCATTTAGGCGGCATCCGGCTGCCGACGCTGGTCTTGAATGCAAAGAACGATCCGATCGTGGGATACGAAGTTTTACCGAAGATTGATGAAGTTTCTAAGTTTGTGACGTTAGAATATCCCGCTGAGGGCGGCCATTGCGGGTTCCCTCGCAAACCGAACGAAGGAAGCCTCGGATTTCTGCCGACACGCACCTTCGATTTTTGTTTCCGCGGCCGCTGAATGTATCTAATTTTCCCCCGGTATGTGCAGCCGGAAACGGAGTTGAAATGCCTTTAAGAAGTACCAAAGACTATTCAGTCGGAATCCTCTACTTTATCCTCTTTATTCTGACCATCCCGGCGATGAACTGGGTGGTGATGAATGTCGGCACGGTTTGTACCGCCGACGGCCCCTGTTTGATTCCGGTTTGGCCCGGCATCATGGCTCCGAGCGGCGTGCTTATGGCCGGCGTAGCACTGGTGCTCCGCGACGGACTGCAGGCCAAGCTTGGTGTTCGCTGGTCGCTTTACGCCATCATTATCGGCGCAGCGCTGTCCGCACTTTTTTCCGAACCGTCCCTGGTCTTGGCTTCCGTGATGGCTTTCTTCTTCTCCGAATTGGCTGACCTCGTGGTCTACACACCGATGCGCAAGAAATGGCCGGCTTGGGCCATTATGGCAAGCGGTTTGGTGGGCTCTATGGTCGACAGCGCCATCTTCCTTTCTCTGGCTTTCGGCTCCATTGAATTTATCTTCGGACAGGTTCTGGGCAAGTTCTGGACGTCTCTTGCCGTAGCTTTGCTTATCGGGTATCTTCATAGCCGCCGCGCTAAAGCGGTTCAAGACGAAATCCTTTCCCGTTAAGAATTAAGAAGATATGACTGAAAAGAGCCCGAAGACCGCGGTACTCCTTATTAACCTCGGTTCTCCTGATGAACCGACTGCTTCGGCGCTCAAACCCTATCTGCGGGAGTTTCTCTCCGATCGACGGGTTGTCGATTTAAATCCGATTTTTTGGCAGACGCTGTTAAATTTGGTCATTCTGCCGCGCCGCAGTCCCAAGTCCGCCGCGCGTTATGCGCAGGTTTGGATGAAAGAGGGTGCGCCGCTGAAGGTCTACACCGATCGCATCGCCGATAAGCTGCGTCAGCGCCTGCAGGAAAAGGCCGTTGATGCCGATGTGTTTGTCGGCATGCGTTACGGCAATCCTTCGCAGGTCGAAGTTTTTAAAGCGATTCACAACGAGCACGGTTTTGACCGTGTCCTCGTCCTCCCGCTTTATCCGCAGTATTCCTCCTCGACGACGGCCTCTGTTTCCGACGCCGTCTCGAAAGCTATGCAGCAGATGAAGAGCCACCCGAAGGTGCGCTTCATCCGCGACTATCACACGCATCCCCTGTACATTAAAGCGCTTGCCGATCAAATTCGCGAGCATTGGGCAAAAGTCGGTCCGCTCGGCGAGAAGGACCGATTGATGCTGTCTTTCCACGGCATGCCGGTCCGCTACTGCAGGGAAGGCGATCCCTACCCGAAACAAGTTCGCGCAACGGCTGACCTCCTGATCAAGGAACTCGGGGCGGACCCGACAAAGGTAGTGCTTTCCTACCAGTCCCGTTTCGGTAAGGAAGAATGGTTAAAGCCTTACTCGGACGACACGGTTCGCGAACTCGTCGGAGAGGGCATTGAACGATTAGACGTTATCTGCCCGGGATTTCATACCGACTGCCTCGAGACGATTGAAGAAATCGGCCTGGAGCTCAAGGAGACTTGGCAGAAAGCAGGCGGCCAATCCTTCCACTACATTCCTTGTCTGAATGATTCCGAGGCTTCCGTTTCGCTGGTTGAGAGCATCGTCGAAGACGAACTTCGTCACTGGCCGGAATAATTTTGTTACTTTTTTCGCTTGAAAAAAACGAGCTAAGGGAAAACCCTTTGGTTTTCAAGCGCTAGGCGGGTGTTATTCCCGTATATCGTTTAATTTGCTACAGATTTTCTCTTCCTGATTTGCTTAATTCGGGTGATGTCGGCTCTTGAAAGGATGGGCTGTTCTCATAATGTCATTCACCAAAGGTTGAAAAAAGGATCGGGCGACCCCATATCAACCATTAAAGGGTTCGGGACAACCGGACCCCGATTTCTGAAAAAAACTTGAGGACAGTTAATGCAAGAAAACGAATTAAAGAACGGACAGAACGTCCCACCTCAGGACGAAGCAGCCCAGCAGGCTCCGGCTGAAGCTCCGGAACTTCCGGATCTGGATCTCTCTGCTGAATTAGCTAAAGCACAGGCCAAGGCCGCAGAAAACTACGACCTTTATGTACGTGCCGTTGCCGAAGCAGACAACACCCGCCGCCGCGCCTCTGAAGATGTTGCTAAAGCCCGTAAATTCGGCATTGAAAAATTTGCAGAGTCTATGCTGCCGGTCGTAGACAGCATGGAAAAAGCGCTAGAAGCGTCCGCAAATGAAAAAGGCCCCTTCAAAGAAGGCCTTGAGATTACCTACCGCCAGCTGCTGAGCGCACTGGAGCATAACGGGATGAAGTGTGAGAACCCTGTGGGTCTTAAATTTGATCCCAACACAATGCAGGCGATAACAATGGTGAAAGATCCTGCAGTCCAGCCGGGCTGCGTCGCAACAGTGTTCCAACGCGGTTGGAAGATTGCCGATCGAGTTCTTCGTCCGGCGATGGTGGCAGTCGCGCAGTAAGACTTGTTTTTTCAGGAAACGACTCAATATAGAAACTTAACAGCGGGCAGCCCTTCTGCCGGCAAGTGAGGAAATTTAAAAATGGCAAAAATTATTGGTATTGACCTTGGTACAACAAACTCCGCCGTTGCGGTTGTTGAAGGTGACAAGGTCCGTGTGATCGAAAACAGCGAAGGTGCTCGCACCACACCTTCCGTCGTTGCATATCTTGAAAAAGAAGTGCTTGTCGGCGCTCCTGCTAAACGTCAGGCTGTTACGAATCCTGCCAACACACTTTTCGCGATCAAACGTTTGATCGGCCGTCGCTACGACGATAAAGAAGTTCAGAAAGACATCAAACTGATGCCTTACAAGATCATCAAGGCTGCCAACGGCGACGCCTGGGTTCAGGTTCTCGGCGACAAGGATCTGGCTCCGCAGCAGGTTTCTGCTGAAATTCTTCGTAAGATGAAGAAGACCGCCGAAGACTATCTCGGTGAAGAAGTTAAGGAAGCCGTTATTACGGTTCCGGCTTACTTCAATGACTCCCAGCGTCAGGCTACTAAGGACGCCGGTAAGATCGCCGGTTTGGATGTCCGCCGTATCATTAACGAACCGACAGCTGCTGCTTTGGCTTTCGGTCTTGATAAAGGCGGCAAGGGAGATCGTAAGATCGCTGTCTATGACCTGGGCGGCGGCACATTCGATATCTCCATCATCGACTTAGCCGATGTTGACGGTGAAAAACAGTTTGAAGTTCTGTCCACCAACGGCGATACATTCCTTGGCGGCGAAGACTTCGACCAGAGAATCGTTGACTACGTCATCAAAGAATTCAAGAAGGACACAGGCATTGACCTGAGTCAGGACGTTCTGGCTCTGCAGCGTTTGAAAGACGCCGCTGAAAAGGCCAAGATCGAGTTGTCCAGCCGTCAGGAAACAGAAATCAACCTGCCTTACATCACTGCTGATGCAACAGGTCCGAAACATCTGAACATCACACTGACACGTTCTAAGCTCGAAAGCCTCTGCGAAGATCTGATTGAAAGAACAATCGAACCTTGCCGCAAGGCCCTGAAGGATGCCAACGCTACTGTTGAAGACATCTCCGACGTTATCCTCGTCGGCGGTCAGACACGTATGCCGGCTGTTCAGGAAGCTGTTAAGGAATTCTTCAAGAAGGATCCGCGTAAGGACGTGAACCCGGATGAAGCCGTTGCTATGGGTGCTGCTATTCAGGGCGCTGTTCTGTCCGGCGACCGCAGCGACGTTCTGCTTCTCGACGTTACACCGCTTACCCTCGGTATTGAAACCCTGGGCGGCGTGATGACTCCGATGATCAAGCGCAACACCACGATCCCGACAAAGCACTCTCAGGTGTTCTCTACTGCCGAAGACAATCAGCCAGCTGTAACCATTAAGGTTTACCAGGGCGAACGTGAAATGGCAGCAGACAACAAGCTGCTTGGCGAATTCAACCTTGAAGGCATCGCTCCGGCTCCGAGAGGACTGCCGCAGATCGAAGTGACATTCGATATTGACGCCAACGGTATTCTTCATGTTTCCGCTAAGGATAAGGCTACCGGCAAGGAAAACCAGATCACGATTAAGGCTAACTCCGGTTTGAGCGACGCCGATGTCGAAAGAATGGTTGCCGATGCTGAAGCCAACAAGGAAGAAGACCGCCGCCGTGCCGAACTGGCTCAGGCTCGCAACACAGCCGAATCCAGCATCCATCAGGTTCGCAAGACCCTGAAGGACCTCGGTGAAAAGGTTGACGGCGCTGACCGTGCTGCCTGCGAAACTGCGATCAACGACCTTGAAGAAGCTGTTAAGGGCGAAGACAAGGATCTGATCACAAAACGTACTGACGCTTTGATGGCTGCTGCTCAGAAGATCGGCGAAAAGCTGAATCAGCAGCAGGCTCAGCCGGGTGCTCAGCAGGAAGCTCCGAAGTCTCAGAAGAAAGATGACGACGTTGTCGATGCCGACTTCAAAGAAGTCTAATTCTGAAACTTGTTAGACTGTAACTAACGTAAATGAGGCCGTTTCCGTAAGGTTGCGGCCTCATGGCGTAGATAAAGAGACAAAATTTAAGGGTTTTTACCCGATAACCGAATTCCGTAAAGAATGGCTGACGAAGAAGATTTTGATTATTACGAGGTACTGGGAGTCACCCGTACTGCTACTCAGGAAGAGATCAAGAAAGGTTATCGCCGCATGGCGATGAAGTATCACCCTGACCGCAACAAAGGGGACAAGCATGCCGAAGAAAAATTCAAACAAGTAGGCGAAGCCTATGAAGTGCTGAAGGACGAGCAAAAGCGTGCGGCATATGACCGCTACGGCCGTTCTGCATTCAACGGCGGCGCCGGCGGCGCCGGTGCCGGCGGATTCGGCGGGTTCGGAGGTTTTGATGCATCTCAGTTCGGCGATATGGGCGATATTTTCTCCGAGATTTTCGGCGGAGGACACGCCCGCAGCTCCGGACAGAATAAGCAGATGTTCCGCGGTGAAGATCTGATTTATGACCTCGATATCACGCTTGAACAAGCCGCAGAAGGCTACAAGACAAAGATTAAGGTTCCCTCCTGGAGCAAGTGCACAGCCTGCGGCGGATCCGGTGCAGAAAAGGGCACGAAGGTAGAAACCTGCCCGACCTGTCACGGCAGCGGTTATGTCCGCGCCGGCGCCGGCTTCTTCCAGATTCAGCAGACCTGTCCGCGCTGCCACGGAACCGGCAAGTACATTCCTCATCCCTGCCACAAGTGCCACGGCACCGGTATGCAGGAAGAGAAGAAAGAACTCGAGATTACGATTCCCGCCGGTGTGGATGACGGCAACCGTATGCGTATTCCCGACCGCGGATCGCCCGGACAAAACGGCGGCCCCGCAGGCGATCTTTACATCCGCATTCGCATCAAGCCCCATGACATCTTTGAACGTGACGGGCAGGATCTGCACATGGAGATGCCCATGAGTTTTGTGACGGCGGCGCTCGGAGGTGAACTCGAAGTCCCGACGTTAACGGGCAAAGCCACATTGCGCATTCCCGAGGGGACTCAGTCCGGAAAGACCTTCCGCTTGAGAGGCCACGGCATCCGTAGTGTTCGCAATGCTGAGAAGGGCGACCTGTACGTTCATACCACTGTGGAGATTCCGGTAAATATGACGACTGAACAGAAGGACATCTTGAGACAGTTCGATGCGTCGATCAATCACAGCAAGAAAGATCATCACGCGCCGGAAAGAAAAAGTTTCTTCGAAAAGCTCGGCAAGCTCTTCAAGTAATTCGCCTCTGAATTAATAATTCAATCCCGATTTTGACTTACCCGTTGAAGTCGGGATTTTTTCATCATCAAAAAATTTTTGTGAAAAAGATTTGCAGACTAAATTCGATTCAGAACACCGAAATCATGGGTGAAATCAGGCGTTAGGTGTCTAAAACCTCCGTTGATCGATTTCCGTCCCAAGAGAGATATTAGGGCAACTATTCCTCTTTTGTAGACTATAGGACAAATACTGTGGAGCATGAGTTTACTTATGAGAAGGCCTTCGTTTGAGGTATTCTCACATTTGTCGACGAAAAAAAATACATAACACATCATGCTGAATCGAACAATCCTCAGCCTTATATGCATCTTAGGCCTCATATCCTGTTTAACCGCATGTAATGACAAAGAAGCAGTCAAGCAGAAAGTTCAAGCCATCCAAGTAACAACGCTTAAAGCCGAACCTACCACTCTGCCGTATGTGGCCGAAGTGTTCGGGCAGACGGAAGGTTCTAAAGCCGTGATTGTTTATCCTCAAGTGACTGGTCCCGTGCTGCAGCGGCACTATGCTGAAGGACAGAGCGTCAAACAAGGCGATGTGCTCTTTACGATTGATCCGGCACCTTTCGATGCCGCTAATCAGAGCGCAGAAGCGTCGGTTATTCAAGCGCAGGTGGAACTGAAACAGGCGGAGAGAGAAGCCAAGCGATTTGCAGCTTTGCGCAAAGTTAATGCTGTAAGCGAAAAAGAATATTCAGACCGCATCAGCGCCTTGGAGTCCTGTAAGGCAAATCTAGCGGCAGCAAAGGCTAAAGCGCTGCAAACCAAAATTCAACTTGATTACACGTCGGTTAAAGCGCCTGTGAGCGGAATTGCCGGCAGGTCTTTAATCAATCCCGGAACACTGGTAACCGCCAACAATTCGGCCTTAACTGATATTACACAGGATGATCAACTTAAGGCTCGCTTTTCTTTAAGCGATAATGATCTGCACGGATTCACGATCACCGAAGACTCTCCAGTGAGTGTGGTGCATGAGAAAACAGGCGTGGAAGTTCCTGCGCGCATTAATTTTGCCGCTACTCAAATCGATCCTCAGACGGGTACCCGTTCGCTAAGCGCGGAGATTGAACGTTCTGCTGAGCTGCTTCCGGGACAATACGTGACGATCCGTTTGACGCTCGGCACACAGAAGGGCGTTTATCTGATTCCTCAATCGGCGGTGCGCCAGCTGCCCGACGGAACTTACAGCGTCTATTTATACAAAGACGGTGTCGCGAGGGCTCAGTCTGTGACGGTGGGTCGCTGGTCAGGCAAAGATTGGATTATCACCTCCGGCCTCAAATCCGGAGATCTTGTGATCATTGATCAGATCCAGAAACTCAGAGACAAGGCCAAGGTGGCCTTAAACCAAGACAAGAAAACCGCTTCAAAGCCGACTGAAAAATAACTTGCGATAGGTGAACCGAAATGCTTTCTCAATTCTGTATTCGGCGGCCGATTTTCGCATCTGTCATGTCGATTTTGATCGTGATTGCGGGTCTGCTCGCAGGACGTGTCCTGCCGATGGGCCAATATCCTGACATCACGCCGCCGGTTGTTTTTATTTCAACTTCTTATGAAGGGGCTGACGCACAGACATTGGCTAAGACAGTTGCTGCGCCAATCGAGGATCAGCTCTCCGGTGTTGAAGGCCTGCTTTATTACGAAACTTCCATCCGTTCGAACGGAAATGTTCGTATTACCTGCACGTTCGAAGTCGGTACAAATCCGAACGACGCGATGCTGGAGATCAATAACCGCGTGCGATCTGCAGAAAGACGGTTGCCGGAAAGCGTTCGACAGAACGGCGTGAACGTCCGTAAGCGCAGCGAAGAAACGCTGATGATCGTGCCGTTTTATTCTCCGAATGGCACTCTAAAACCGATTCAGCTGGCCGACTATGTGAACCTGAACGTTGTGGATGCCATTAAACGCGTTCCCGGTGTCGGTGACGCGGACGTTTTCGGTAACGCACAAAGCGCGATGCGTATTTGGCTGAATCCGAAGAAAATGGCTCAGCTCGGCATTACGGCTATCGATGTGCGCAAAGCGATCGAAGAGCAGAACAATCAGTACGCTGCCGGTAAAGTCGGTACGTCTCCGACGACTGATGATCAGCAGCTGGTTTATACGATTCGCACAAAAGGTCAGTTGCTGACACCGGAAGAGTTCGGCAATATCACCGTCCGTTCGCGCGGTGCTGACGGTATTGTTCGCATTCACGACATTGCCCGGGTCGAAGTCGGAAACCGCAGTTATGAGGCATACAACCAATTAAACGATGTTCCGAGCGTTACGTTTGCTGTTTACCTGCAGACAGGCGCTAACGCCATGCAGACGGCTGTGGATGTCAAAAAGCGGCTTCAGGAGCTCTCCAAGAACTTCCCGGATGATATCGCTTATGTGATTACGGACGATAACTCAAGATTCGTCGAGGCTGCCCTTAATGAGGTGGTTCAAACCTTACTGGAAGCCGGTCTTCTCGTGCTTTTGGTTGTGTATCTCTTCCTGCAAAATTGGCGCGCGACCCTTATCCCGATGCTTGCGGTGCCGGTTTCTTTGATCGGTACATTAGCCGGTCTCTGGGCTCTGAATTTCTCTCTGAATACCTTGACGCTTTTTGCGATGACGCTCGCCATCGGTATTGTGGTGGACGATGCGATCGTGGTGCTGGAAAACGTCGAACGTATTATGGAGACGGAAAAGCTCAACGCTTTCCAAGCTTCTCAGAAGGCTATGAAGGAAGTGGCGGGCGCTCTGGTTGCCATTGTGCTGGTGCTGAGTACGGTATTTACACCGGTGGCGTTCTTGGGCGGTATTGCCGGTGAGCTGTATCGTCAATTTGCTGTGACCATCGGAGTTTCCGTGGTGCTTTCGGGTTTTGTGGCTTTGACGCTGACGCCGGCCTTGTGCGCTATTTTGCTCAAACACAAGAACAAGCCTTTCAAGATCTTCCAGCTCTTTAACGACGGGTTCGAACGTTTCAAGCTGAACTACATCAAAGGCGTGTCGTTTAACCTTCGCCATCGTTGGTTTACAGCTGCGATTCTTGTAGCAGTCATCGTCGGATGCTGGCAATTCCTTCAGATCGTGCCGACTTCTTTTGTCCCACGCGAAGACCAAGGTATTTTGCGCGTGGCGATTCAGCTGCCGGAAGGAGCGACTTTGAACCGTACCGGTGTCGTGGTCACAGACTTGAGCAGAGAGATTCGCAAGATCCCCGAGGTTGAGAACGTGACGGCGCTGGTGGCTAACGATACGATCGCCAATGACACGAAATCCAATGCTGCGTCTCTGATTGTTCAGTTAAAGCCCTGGGATCAAAGAACGCGCAGCGCAGAAACGATTCGTCGCCAGCTTCAGACATTGGTGAACGCTCGTACGGACGCTGTAGGTCAGGCCGTGAACCCGGCACCGATCCGCGGTTTGGGTCGTGCCGGCGGTTTGGACTTCTATATTCAGTCCAGAGAATCGGACAATCCGCTGGAGCTCCAGCAAGTGGCTGAGGATTTCCGTCAGCGTCTTGTCGCTCGCCCAGAGATTGCCTCCGGCCGATCGATGATCCAGGCCGATGCTCCTCAGCTTTACCTTACTGTTGATGAAGCGAAGGCTTTGGCCATGGGTGTTGCGATTTCCGACGTTTATGACACGCTCGGCTATTTCATGGGCGGCAAGTACGTCAATGACTTTACGCGTATCGGCAAAATCTTCCGCGTCATTATTCAGGCCGATGCCCCGTATCGCATGACACCGGAGTCGCTGGGCGATCTTTATGTCCGCTCGGATACCGGCAAGATGGTGCCGCTGTCCACATTGGCGCACGTTGAACGTACATCCGGTCCGGAATCTCTGAAACGTGAAAACGGCTTCCTAGCTGCGTCTATGAACGTGAATGCCGCACAAGGTTATTCCACCGGCGACGTGATCCGCGCCGTAGACACTGAAAGTCAGTATTTGCCGAGCGGCTATTACGTGGACTGGACGGGTCAGGCTTTCCATGAAAAACGTATCGGTAGTTCATCTGCTGCCGCGTTTGCTTTCGGTTTGATTATTGTGTTCCTGATTTTGGCGGCACAGTTCGAGCGCTGGTCGCTTCCGATTGCCGTGGTGATGGCAGTGCCTTACTCGGTGTTGGGTGCGCTTGTAGCGACGTATTTCCGTGGTTTCTCAAACGATATTTACTTCCAGATCGGTTTGTTGGTGCTGATTGGTTTGACGGCGAAGAACGCCATTTTGATTGTGGAGTTTGCGGCCCAGAAGATGGAAGAGGGACTTGAAGCAAGACAGGCAGCGCTGGAAGCTGCGAAACTCCGCTTGCGTCCGATTGTGATGACCTCCATGGCCTTCATCTTGGGCGTCATTCCGCTGGCGACGGCAACCGGTGCCGGTGCGGCAGCTCGTCAGTCCATGGGTACAGGCGTGTTGGGCGGTATGCTGGCTGCTACGTTTATCACGACGTTCTTTATTCCGGTCTTCTTTACATGGTTTGTTTCTAAGAAGATTAAAGCTCGTCGATAGTTGACAGGAAAGCTCTGCATTGCATAAACGGCCGGGAAAGTGAAAAGCCGCAGCAAATTCCGACACGATCGGTTTTGTCTGCGGCCTGTTTTGACTAAGGCGTCAAATGAAGATTACTTAATGTACTGTTCTTCCCACTTAGCCATGGTGCCGTTGTCCTTGATGGTCTTCATCCAGTCGTTCACAGTGGCTTCAAGTTTCGGATAACCCTGTTTCATCAGAACACCGAAGTGGTTTTCTGTGAAGGGTTTGTCGACCAGCGGAGCAGCAACCTTAGGATTGTCCTTGGCGTAGCGGCGAGCTTCCATCGTTTCGGTGATCATGACATCGGCTTTGCCTTCGCCGACCAAGCCCGGGATCTCAGCATTGTGTTCATGCATCATGAGCTGAGCTTTCGGAGTCATTTCCTTGGCAAATTTTTCGTTGGTGCCTCCCGGGTTGTACATCACGCGAACGGACGGCTGGTTGACGTCGTTCAATTCTTTGAACTGACCCGCCTTGTTCTTAGTGACGAGAATCGTTTTACCGAAAGTGAGATAACCGTCGGACATGGTCATGACCTTTTTACGGGCATCCGTAACGGTAATACCGCTCATGGCAACGTCAAACTTATCGGCCATTGTGTCGGCCTGTAATGTCTTCCAAGAGGTCGGAACATATTTGAGCTTAACACCGAGGTATTTGGCCAGGGACTGAGCCATTTCAGCGTCAAAGCCTTCGTATTTTCCGGTTTCTTTGTTGAGATAGCTCATCGGCTTGTAGTCGCCGGTGGAACCGACTAAGAGTTCGCCGGAGGCCTTAATTTGTTCTAAGGAGCGGGCCTGCGCCATGCTGGCAAACGCAGCAGTGACGGCAGCTAAAGATAAAACCAAAATGGAAGTGACAAGTTTTCCGTGCTTCATTTTTATAAGTTCTCCTAAACGAGGTTTGATCGATTCAGTATACGACTCAAAACCGTGTAAAACAAAAATAAATCCCAGTCTTTTAAAAGATTTCGCAAATATTTCCCGTTTTATCTGCGACGAATGGGAACACAAGGCCTTTTAGTTTCAAGGCTAAAAAGTATTAAGGGAATTTTCAGACTTTATTTTACCAAAAGATCTGAATAATCAAAGAAATGCCATTCTATTAAATAAGAAGCATGCAAATAATTATCCCATCCGAGGCGGTCGATGACCTGCCGCATAAGGCCGCTCGGCTGATCTTCTATCGTGATTTGTTGTTGCGTTCTGGGATGGATGAAGCTGATTCGGCCACAGTGGAGAAGGAGACGGTCTCCGCCGAAATATTCTGCAAGGGCTCGGTTGAGCGGTCCTTTGCCGTAAGTCGCATCTCCGATAATCGGATGCGCAAGATGTTTGAGATGACGCCTTAATTGATGTCGTCTTCCGGTAGCAAGTTCGAGTAGAACTAAAGAGAGGCGGGTGGTATCGAATTTGCCCGAAGGAACGGGAACCTCGGCTTCGGCTACTCTGTGGAGATAAGAGAGAGCGTCCTGTGCTTCAGTTTTCTGCACGCGCAAATAGGGATCGACAGGAGGCTTCAGTGCATGCCGAATCTCAATATTTTCCGGTGTCCAGCCGCGAACGACGGCGTAATAGCGTTTATGAAAAGTTTCGTGCGTCTGTTGGTTCAGTGCTGAAATTACTTCGCTGTTAAGACCGAACATCAGGATTCCTGAAGTACCTCGGTCAAGCCGATACACAGGACTCACGCGTCGGCCGATCTGATCGCGTAAAAGCTGCAGCGCGAACTCGGTGTCGCCGTTGGCAATCTCCGTTCGGTGCGTCAGCATCTTTTCCGGCTTGGAGACAATGACAAGGTCTTCGTCTTGATAAAGGATTTTCAGTACGGTCATGAGCGGAAAGTTCTGCGAAGGAAGCGCCGGCAGAGGAAGCGGCAAAAAATAAGGACTCGATTCTAGCGAACCGAGTCCTAAGAAGAAAGATGAAACTAAAGCATCAAATTAACCGCGGATCAGGAAGATACCGATGATAACCCACAGCAGGAGGAAGACTGTATCGATGCTCATCAGCACGATCGGAGTCCAGCCGACTTCCTTCAGTTTGCCCAGAGAGGTCTTTAAACCAAGGGCAGAAATGGAAATCAAAATGAACAGTCTGGAGATTTCGCCGAGTGTGTTGGAGACATTCGTCGGAATAATTCCAGTGCAGTTCAAAGCGGCCAGAGCGATGAAGCCGAGCAGGAACATCGGAATGTTCTTGTACCAGGGCTTGGCTTTCTCTTCTTCAGTGCGATGTGCCTTAGAGGAAAAGACAAACATGAAGATGATGAGGATCGGGATCAGAAGAGCGACACGAATCATCTTCGTCAAGCTCGCGATTTCCAGTGCGTCCGGCCCGATCATGGCGCCGGCGCCCACGACCTGTGCAACGTCGTGAATGGTACCGCCTAAGAAGATGCCGGCATCGATGTGGTCAAAGCCGCACCATCCGGAGATGAACGGATAAAGAACCATAGCGAGGGTGGACAGGGCGGTAACCGTGACCACGATAGCAAGCAGAGCCTGTTCTCTTAACTGCTTATGGTTGAATGTGGCAGCTAAGGCAATAGCGGCAGACGCACCGCAAATAGCGGTAGAGGCGGCAGCCAGTGTGCCTTCGGTAAGCGGCCACTTAGAAAAACGGGTAATGAAAGCGCCGAAGAGCAGTGTGGCAAACACACCGCCGATAATCATGGCAAGCAGGGCCGGAGACAGGAGTCCCAGCTGGCTCGCGGTGATTTTGGCACCTAACAGGCCTACGCCCCATCGGAGAACGGTTGTGGAGCAAAAATGAATACCGGCAAGCGTTCTCCGGTCCTCTGAGAGGAAGTGGAAAGCCATACCGATTAACAAGGCGAACAAAACAGCAGGACCGCCGTAGTGTTCAGAGACGAATAGTGAGGCAGCGCCGATAATGACGGCCATAAGCGTTCCGCGCCAGCGCGTTTCCAGCCAGTGTTTCAAACTAACTTTTTCTGTGGTCATGTTTTAAATTTCTCTTGTGTTCCATACGAGCCACACAATGGTGCGCTCGTCATGAATGTGCGGGAGCACCTTCTGACGGACAAGAGTGTGGTACTCGTTCAGCCATTTCTTTTCGTCGGGCTGCAGCCTTTCCGGAATGACGGCAGAAAGGTCTATCGGACAAAGAGTTAGTGTTCTGAATTTCAAGAAACGTCCGAATTCATTTTCTTCTGCGAATTCGGTCGCCACCAAATTTTCAATGCGGATACCCCAGCGGCCGGGACGATAAATACCGGGTTCATCACTGGTCACCATGCCTTCGGACATTGCTGTCTCTTTCGAGATAAACGCATCGAAACGAGGGCTTATCCGCGGGTAACTAATCCTCTGCGGCCCTTCGTGAACATTAAGGAAAAATCCGACGCCATGGCCCGTTCCATGCCCAAAATTAGCAAAATGTTGCCAGATGGGTGCCCGCGCAATCGGGTCTAATATCTGCGAGGAAATACCGTCGGGAAATACTGCCATCGCGAGCCTAATATTTGCCCGTAATACAGCGGTGTAATCTTCCTTCATTAAGTCGGTTGCTTCGCCGATCAACTTTGTACGGGTGATGTCCGTCGTACCTTCTGGAAATTGAGCTCCGGAATCAATGAGAAGGAATCCGTTCCCCCTGATTTGGGCGCCTCCGGTTTTCTCCGGTTGGTAGTGGGGGAGTGCGGCGTTTGGTCCGAACGCAGAAATCGTTTCGAAGCTAAGAGAAATGTATCCCGGAAGAGATTTTCTGAAATAAAGAAGCTTGTCGGCGAGCGACTGCTCCGTCATTTCCTCTTTGCCTAAATTGCGGTCGAGCCACGCGAAGAACCGCACTAAAGCAACACCGTCTTTGAGCATCGCCTCCGAGATTAATTCGATCTCTTCCGGCGTTTTAAGCGCTTTCATGAGCTCGATAGGATTAGGCAATTCCAGCTGAGTGATTTGTTCCGGTAAGCGTGACAGAAGAGAGGCATTGATTTCTTCCGGGTCGGCCAGTACGGTTCCTGATGAAAGAGATGCGAGTGTTGCACCGACGGAATGGTAAGGTGCTAAGACAACTCCTTCCTCAGCCAATTGTTCTTTCAGATCGGCAGGAACTTTTTCTTCGTTGATAAAAAGGGTGGCATTCCCTTTAGCCGGAATCAGCGAGTAGGCGTAGAAGACCGGGTTGTCCGGCACATCGGAACCGCGCAGATTAAAGATCCAGGCGATATCGTCGAGCTTAGATGTGAGCAGGTAGTCGGCGCCCTCTTTTTTGAGAACCTCACGCAGAGCGGTAAGTTTCTGTTCTCGGTTTCGCGGGGAAACTGTATGGTCAAAGATCGGCTTTTCAGTGCGTTCTGGTCTTTCTTCCCAGATGGTTTCTTCGGGCGTCTGACGAACCAGCGAGAGATGAAGATGTTTCTCGGCAAAAACTCGGGCGTAATTCTTGGCGTCTTTGCTGGAAATCAATTCGGAGTTGATGCCGACGCAGTCGTTGGCCATCAAGTGCGCGGCAAACCAGTCGGCAGACTCCGCGGCGTAGCCTTGGTTGAGTTTAACGAGTTCAATGCCGGAGCCCTCGAGCTGCTGCTCGGCCTGAACCCAGTAGCGGGAGTCGGTGACAAGCGCTGCGGCGTCCTGGGTCACTAAGAGAGATCCTGCAGAGCCCGTGAAGCCCGAAAGCCACTTGCGGAAGGCATAGTGTTCATCTACGTATTCGGAAAGATGAGGGTCTGCCATCGGGACGATCCAGCCGTTAAGACCGTGATCTTTCAAAAAAAAACGTAATGCAGACAGTCTGCTGCTGATAGAGGAGTTCACTGAAGCCTCCGCAATGGAAAATTAATAAACTTTGCGAATCGTTGCCGAGAGCGGAGTACCGCTTTCGTCGTTTTCGATCGTCTGGCGGCCGATGTGCATTTTCTCAACACGCCAGCCGGCATCCCGCAGTTCGTTCAACGTCGCAACGACGTCCAGGTCGGGACATTCGAAGGAAAAACCGGCAAGTTTGGTACCGGCGGTAAAAAGTCCTGCACCTTTGCAAACGGTTTCCGTACGCAAAGGTGCATCCAGAAGCGGATCAAGACCGGCACGATCGGCGTGCGGGATAAAAGCGGAATGCGGTCCGGTAGAAGAACACCCCGCTAAAGCCAGAGCAGCAAGCGCTGCGGCAGCTAAAAGTAAGCGTTTACTCACCATTTAATTTCTTATCCAAAAGACGACGATTTGTCATGCGCAAAGCATGTTCGGTAGTTTCCCAGTCTATGCAGGCATCGGTGACAGAGACACCGTACTTAAGCTGGGAAAGATCGGCAGGGATCTTTTGATTACCGGTATTGATGTTGCTCTCCAGCATGACGCCGCAAATCGATTTATTTCCGTTGACGATCTGAGTGATGCAGTCATTTAAAACAAACGGCTGCAGGTCGGGATTTTTCATGCTGTTGGCATGCGAGCAGTCGACAACGATGCGGGACTCGACACCGGCATTTTTGAGGGCTTTTTCAGCCAGCATGACGCTCACGGTATCAAAGTTCGGACGTCCGCCGCCTCCGCGAAGAACCAAGTGGCTGTAACGGTTGCCCTTGGTCTTGATAATGGAGCTTTGGCCGTTTTCATAGATACCGAGGAAGTAGTGGCTCTGGCGGCTGGCTTTAACTGCATTAATCGAGCTGTCTAACAGGCCGTCGGTGCCGTTCTTGAAACCGACCGGAGCAGACAGACCGCTTGCCATTTCTCTGTGGGTTTGGCTTTCGGTTGTGCGGGCACCGATGGCGTACCAGCTGACGAGTTCGCCCAAATACTGAGGACCGAAGGGATCCAAGGCTTCGGTGGCAACGGCCAGGCCCATCTCATTGATTTTGATCATGAGCTCGCGGGCTTTGAGCATTCCCTTGGCCATGTTGAAGGAGTTGTTCATGTCCGGATCGTTGATATAGCCTTTCCAGCCCACGACGGTTCTTGGTTTCTCAAAATAAACGCGCATGACCGGGAAGATGGTCTCGAAGATGTGTTCTGAGAGTTCAGCTAAACGCTGAGCGTAATCCAGAGCCGCTTTCGGATCATGAATGGAGCACGGGCCTGTGATGACCATTAAACGGTCATCTTCTCCCGTCAAAATCTGTTTGATTTGGTTTCTGCTTTTGTTGACGTTCTCGGCAGCGGCCTCGGTGAGAGGCGCCATTTTTTTGATTTCAGCCGGAGAAGGCATCGGTGCGAAACCTTCAATATTGATGTCTTCCAACGAAAAGCCGGCTTGCTGCTTCACTTCGTTTAATTTCGGAGTTTGCATAAACAACCACATTAAAAATCGGCCGAAGCGGCTCAAGTGTCAGGCTTCGGTCATAAAAAACAACTATCCTTGTCCGATTATAAGAAGGCGACCGCAGGAAAACTCCCGAGGCCGCCTAAAAGTTATCTATCCAGTGAACGGAAAAAGCCGTGGAACACAGGCTATTGTCCGCGAGCGGCCTTACGCCGAACAGAGGGCTTCCCGTCGGAGCGCTTGAATCCGGCAGGAGCGTTTCTTCTTGGCCCGGGGCGGCGATTTTTGTTCTGAGGCTTTGTCGGAGCAGAAACTTTCCAGTCAGAGTAATCCAGCCCGGGAAAATCGGACAATGGCAGGGGCTTCTTGATGAACTTTTCGATCGCAGCCAGCTGCGGCAACTCTTCCGGAGAAACCAGAGAATAAGCTTCTCCCGCTTCTCCTGCGCGTCCCGTTCTGCCGATACGGTGAACGTAGTCTTCTGCTTGCTGCGGCAGTTCGTAGTTGACGACCTGAGGAAGCTTTTCAATATCTAAGCCGCGGGCAGCGATGTCAGTGGCAACGAGAATAGGAAGCTTGTGCTCTTTGAACTCTCTGAGTGCTGTCGTTCTGGCGCTCTGAGATTTATCGCCGTGAATGGCTTTGGCAACCAGACCGTCTTTGAGCAGATGGCGAACCAGCTTATCTGCGCCGTATTTGGTTCTGGTAAAGACCAAAACCTGATCCCATTGGTTGTCGACGATAAGGTCGCGAAGGACAGTGTGTTTATTAGCTTTCGGAACTCTGTAAAGCGTTTGGCGAACAAGAGAGGAGTCCTTATTTCGTTCGATTTCGACGGACTCAGGCTTATTGAGGAATTCGGAAGCGAGCTTTTTAATTTCCGGTGAGAACGTTGCGGAAAAGAGCAGTGTTTGGCGATCCGGCGGGAGCGCCTTCAGAATGCGCTTTAAGTCAGGGAGAAAGCCCATATCCAGCATACGGTCGGCTTCGTCCAGAATCAGAATGTGCGTCTTAGAGAGACCTGCAAAACCCTGGTTCATGAGATCGAGCAGACGACCCGGTGTCGCAACTAAGAAATCCAGCCCTTTGGCAATGGCGGCCTTCTGCGGGTTGATGCCCACACCGCCGAAAACGACGGCAGAGCGTACGCCGAGGTCTTTGCCCAGAGAAAGAATAGTTTCTCCGACTTGCGCGGCAAGCTCTCGGGTAGGAGTCAGTACTAAAACACGAGGAACGCGCTTTTGATAAAGCGTCGGTTCTTCTATCATCTTCTGCAGCATGGGCAGAACAAAAGCAGCCGTTTTACCGGTGCCGGTCTGAGCTGCAGCCAAAAGATCGTATCCCTGTCGAACGAGCGGGATGGCTTTCATTTGAATCGGAGTCGGCGACGTAAAGCCGTTGGCTTCGATTAACTTTTCTAATTGGGGTGCAAACCCAAGTGTCTTAAAAGAATTCGACATTCAATTAGTCCTCTTTGAATCTGTGGGAGTGTAGTGCGGAATCAGTTCTCAATCTGAGGGATTAGACCAATAGGGGGAACCAAGTGAGCATAAAATCCAAGAATCACTAGTGAAGCGCCAATAGGAGGCGATAACGATGTTTGGTATTGACACTCAAGATTTACAAGATTTAAAGATAGTGGACGTCAAAGTCGGTACAGGTGCAGAGGCCAAGCCTGGTGAGCTCGTTCGTGTTCATTACACAGGCTGGCTCGAAGACGGCACAAAGTTTGATTCCAGCGTTGACCGCAAAGAACCTTTTGAATTCCCGCTCGGAGCAGGCTATGTTATCCAGGGCTGGGACCGCGGCGTTGCCGGCATGAAGGTCGGGGGTGTTCGCCGTCTGTTCATTCCGTCTCAGTTAGCCTATGGCGACGGAGGCGCCGGTTCTGTTATTCCTCCGAATGCAACATTGATTTTTGAAATCCAGCTGCTCGGAGTTAAAGACAACGGCAAATGGCAGCTTGAAGAAGATGTCATCACTCCGGTGTCTGCACCTGATGTGAAGTAGCAAGCTAGATAAGGTTGCAACAAGCCGCTTGGATGAGAAAGTTTGAGCGGTTTTTTGTGCCTGCGTATTTCTGAGTCTCAGCAAGCAAAAATCCAAAAGTTACGTTGCACGCGATAACCTATTCTTCTGGAATATATTTTGAAAAAGTGGGCTCTTAGGAAAAACAAACGCCTGCCGGCAGAGTAGCTGTCTGCTGACAGGCGAGAATTTTTCGATTACAGGAAGGCGTTGTGCTCTTTCTCGTAGCCGATGGAGGTCTCAGGTCCGTGGCCCGGATAGACAATTGTGTCATCCGGCAAAGAGAAGAGCTCGGAGCGGATCGATGTCACAAGCTGTTCATGACTGGAGAACGGGAAGTCCGTTCTGCCGATGGATTCTAAGAAAAGCGTGTCGCCGACAAAGACGCACTTTTCTTTCTTGAAGTAATAAGCCACAGAGCCCGGTGTGTGTCCGGGAACACTCAAAACTTTGCATTCAAGTCCGGCAAACTCTGTCTTATTTCCCGGCTCAATGCTGACGGATTCAAATTTAGGGACAGCAGGAAAGCCAGAAGATCCGCCCTGCCCAAGAACTGTGGAAGCGATGACTTTATCTTTTTCCGGCGTATAGACCGTAGCGTGCGTTTCGGCAGCTAAAGCGGCAACGCCATAAAGATGGTCAAAGTGCATATGCGTGATGCAGATTGCTTTCAGCTCTAACCCGTGTTCTTTGAGATATTTGCTCACGGGAGCGGGGTCTCCGCCGACATCAATTGCAACAGCTTGGCCTTCGTAGCTAACGATATAGCAATTGGTTTCTAAGGGGCCGAGAGGAAAAACAGCAACAGACATAATACGCCTCACAAAACAAAGCGTTTTGATTATAGGAAGGAGGCGATGTTCACTAGCGCGTGAGAGCCTCACAACGGACGCAAAGAAAAAGCCTCCGAGATGGAAGCTTTTAGAGCGATGAAAATTTTGAGCTAGCAGCGAACAGCTTCGAAACGATGTTCAGGACTGAGGATCTGACGCTGCTCATCAATGAGAGGAAGATCAAGAGCACCGCTGTCCATATGAGAAACTAATCCGTAAAGTGTGTTGACGGCAGCTTCTAAAGCGTCTTTGGCTGACTTTGTTTTGAGGTAAGTGCCTAAAGCGACGGATGAGAAGGTATCGCCTTGTCCGTTAGGCGTCGGTTTTCGTTCCACAAGAGGTGTTCTGACGACCCAGGCATCATCCTTGGTAACGGCTAAGGTCTCGACTGTGCCTGCAAGAACGTCTGGTGTCAGCAGACTTGTCACAAACGTAACACGGCAACCCTTGTCCGTGAACAGCTCCCGCGCTGTGTCGACTGCCTCCTGGCGGCTTCTCATCTTTCGTCCGCTCAGCAGTTCCAGTTCAAACTGATTTGGTTTTGTCATATCAGCCAACCCGTTGAGGAAATGTTCCTTCATGAACTGCGGGATATCGGGACGGACAAAAACACCGGTATCCGTGTCGCCCATCACCGGGTCGCACAGCCAAACAGCGTTGGGATTGGCCGCTTTGATTTCAGTTGCTAACTCTAAGACAATTTTGCCGATGCTTGCGTCACCCAAATATCCTGAAAGCAGCCCTTCGATCTTGGGTATGAGACCGCGTTCCCGAATGCCGAGAATAATGTCGCGGATGAGCTCGGCAGTAAAAACCTGACCTCGGAACGTCGGGTGGCCCGTATGATTGGAAAATTCAACCGTGTTGACAACGATCGGACTAAAACCCAAAAGCTGCAGCGGGAAAACGGCGGCAGAATTACCGACAAAACCGTATGCAACGTGAGATTGGATCGTTAACACATAACGAGACATTGAATCCTCCTAAAAACAGCCTAATAGTCCCATAACTCCCCCAATCATAATTAAAAGAATGAGGGGAATATGGGTTTTCCAAACAATAATTGTGACGGCGCCGGCCCAGGCCCACACATGCCAGTTATCAAGCTGGTTTCCCAAAAGAAGATAAGCAGTGGCAAATAAAAGCCCGACGGCAATCGGCGCCATGCCGGCTTTATAGGACTTAACGAAAACCGAGGAAGCGTGCTCGCGAATATACCTTCCCGCAAGAACGGCAATCAGCGAGAAAGGAATGGAAGTTCCGCCGAAAGTAGCGAGCGCACCCAAAGGACCGGCGGCTGCCCAGCCAAGCACTGCCGCAACTAGTACATTCGGGCCTGGCAGGGACTGGCCGAACGCAACCGTCTTGGCAAAGGTCTCCGGCGTCAGCAGTCCTGCCGTATCCACAAGGTAGGAGTACATGCCGGGGAGCGTAGCCATGAAGCCGCCGATCGCGATCAGCGAAAGCAGCATGAAGTGGAAGAATAGTCCGGCAAATAAGGCAGGTGTCATGACCGAGCGCTCCTTTCCTTAATGAATCGGTACCACGCCCAGAAGGAGAGAGGAATACCGACAATCGGCAGAATGTAGACCATGGAAATCTTCAGCATGCCGACGGTGATGAATGTGATGACCAAGCCAAAAATCCAGACCGGCGGCGTGATGATATTTTCTTTGCAGTTGTAAAGAAGCTTCATAGCGGCGCCGGCCACCATCCCTGAGGCAGATGCGGCCATACCGACCAGAGCATCGGATACCCATTTGTTCTCTGCGTACTGTTGATAGAAGACAAAGACGGAGAGCATGAGCGTTGCCGGAAGCGTAATCATGCCGAGGAAAGAGGCAAGTGCGCCTCTCCATCCGAAATGTCGGTCGCCCACCACGATGGTCAAAATCATGATGTTTGGTCCCGGAAGGACTTGAGAAACGGTCAGGAGGTCAAGAAACTCGGACTGCGTTAGCCATTTCTTTTGGTCAACGAGAAATTGCTGAGCAATTGCGGTAGAGCCGCCGAAGGCCTGCATAGCCATCAGCGTAAAAGAGCAAAACAGGTCCCAGCAGCTTTTTGGTTTATTCGGTGCGGAAGTTTTGTATTTCGCGGTAGAGGTCATAAGAATTCAGCCTTTTTTCAGCCATTCTAAGTGTCAAAAAGGCCGTAACCTCTTTTGTAGGAACTTAATGCGGCCGGATGCCGATTTCAGCGAGCAGGGCTTTGGTTTCGTCAACGGGCAGACCGATCACGCCGCTGTAAGAACCTTCGACTTTTTCGACGAATTGACCGGCTAATCCCTGAATCCCGTAACCGCCGGCCTTATCAAAAGCTTCTCCGGAGGCAATGTAGGAGTTGATTTCTTCGTCGGTGAGCGGGCGGAAGGTGACAAACGTCTTAGTCAGAGTTTCTCTTGGCTTTCCTTCCTTATCGACCAAACATACTGCAGTCAGAACTTCGTGTGTTTGTCCCGAGAAATCTTTGAGGAATTCAAAAGCTTCCTTTTCGTCTGCCGGCTTGCCGTAAATTTTGCCGTTTAACGCAACCGTGGTATCAGCGGCAAGGACGGGAAGCAGCAAATCGCGTTCGGTTTCCGCTACTTTACGGCCCCACTTAGCCTTTTCGCGTGTGACGCGCGCCACGTAGTTCTCGGGAGATTCGCCGGGCAGGACATCTTCGTTGACGGAGTCGGGTGTTTTGCTTAAAAGAATCTCAAAGTCAAAGCCCGCATCTTTCAAAAGCTCCCGTCTGCGCGGCGACTTGGAGGCAAGATAGAAATCCATAACTTAAGCCCGATGATAGGGGTGGTTGTGGAGAAGGGACCAACTGCGGTAGATCTGCTCTACGAGCAAAACGCGAGCCATGGCGTGCGGCAAGGTCAGGGAAGAGAGACGAAGCGTAAAGTCAGCCTCGGCTTTGAGTCCCGGATCGATACCGTCGGCGCCCCCGATGATGAAAGCGATCGGGCGTCCTTGGTCGCTCCAGCGGTTGATTTGCTGGGCGAGCTTAGTGCTGGTCGGGTCTGCGCCGCGTTCATCCATGATGACCTTGATGGCATCCTTCGGCAGGGCGGCCCGAATCCTTTCCGCTTCGGCCTGCATCACTTTCGGGATGGTGCGCGTGTTCCTGTCTTCGGCTTTGACGGTCTTTAATTCGACCTTCCAATCCGACGGAAAGCGATGCAGATAGTCTTCGCATGCTTCATCAGCCCATTTGGGTATTTTGAGACCGACGGCAACGACGGAAATTTTCATAGTAAAAATTATTCAGAATCTTCTTCTTTGTCTTCATTCTCAAGGAGTTTCATACGGACGGGATGGGCGCCCCAAAGTTCCTCAAGGTTGTAATAAGCACGAAGAGCCGGCTGCATGATATGAACGATGGCGCTTCCGCAGTCGACGAGAACCCATTCGCCGGTCTCCAGACCTTCGATGCCGACGGCGTCTCCGCCGTTTTCCTTAACTTCCATGAAAACATGGTGGCCTAAAGCGCGAGTCTGGCGGTTGGAATTGGCGGTTGCAACGATGACGCGCTCGAATAAAGCGGTCTGCTTAGAGGTGTTGAAAATCTTGATATCTTGTGCCTTGACGTCTTCAAGTGCGTTAACGATCACTCTCTGTAACTTACGAATATCCATAAAACTTTCTCTTGTTTAGTTAGCGGTTAATTGTACTCAGTCAGGTTTCTTTTCAACAGCAGAAAGTCTTCTTTTCGAGCCGGAAATCACAAAATCATGCAAATATCCGTGAATTGAGTTTTCTTTTTCCGAAGGATCGTTTTCTAAAATCTAAAAGATTTGAACTAACAACTCACGAAAAAATGTTCCTGTTTTGGCCGAGCCTCATCCTGGCAGTTTATGTGGTTTGCAGCGGTGTCCTGCCGCTTAAGATTCATTGGTTTTGGAAACTTTTATCCGCGGCGGTAATCTTTCTGATTTCCATGAAGTACATGGCCTACACCATGAACGGAGGTACGTTCTTTGAGCCCGCAGTCAAGGGCGCATGGATGCTTACTTGGGAGGCCTTGTACGGAGCACTTATTCTTGCGGCGTTTTTGCTTTTGCTGAAAGACATTTGTTCTCTCGGACTTTGGCTGCTCGGCACTTTCGGCGTAAAGACCGGTTTTAGCTTCAATCGCCTTGTCTTTATTGTTCCGTTTTTTATTGTTTCTGTCGCAGGCGGCTTTTGGGGAATGTATGAAGGCATCAAAGTCCCTGAGGTAAAGACTGAAACGATTGTCTTTAAAAACCTTCCTGCTCAATGGAAAGGAACAACGATCGCCTTGCTGAGCGACCTGCACGTCGGGCCTGTTCAGCGCAAAGAATGGCTGTCCGAGATCGTGAAAAGGACCAATGATTTAAATCCCGACATCGTGATGGTCACGGGTGACTTTATCGATGGTCGGGTACAAAAACTCCTTCCTGAACTTGAACCTTTGAAACATTTAAAGTCTAAGCACGGTGTTTATGCCGTATCCGGAAATCATGAGTACTACTCTGTCTATCAAGAGTGGATGGCAGCTTTGCCGACACTTGGCATCAAAATACTGCGCAACGGCAGTGACGTGCTCACAAAAGACGGTGCATCTTTGGTGGTCGGCGGAACGACTGATCTCGGTGCGTCACGTTTCGGAGAAGAGGCGCCGAATGTTGAAAAGACGTTTTCCGGAACAAGTCCTGAGGATTTCAGGATCCTTTTGGCGCATCAGCCAAAGACAGGTTCTCTGACAAAAGAGAAATTTGACCTCCAGCTTTCCGGCCACACGCACGGAGGCCATATTTTCTTCATGTATCCGCTCCTGGCCTATTTCAATGACGGATTAGTAAGCGGCTTCTACGATCGAGGTGAAAAGAAGGTCTATGTGACAAACGGATCCGGACTGTGGAACGGCTTCACGATGCGCGTAGGTGTTCCGTCCGAAATCACCTTAATCACGCTTGAGTAAGTAGGCCTGTCAAATCGGCGGCGAAGCGAAGCGGAATTAAATTCCTTTGCCGCCTTCTCTCGGCAAATACAGGCCGTGGAAAAGAATGTATTGGTGCACGTCGGCAGTGAGCCCCGGAATCGTTTGTGAGCGAGAGGGCTCTTCAAATAAAGCTGTGCGAATAGCAGTTGAAGAGTACGGCGCCGGTTCGCTTCTTGCAAGTACGATAAGACCGTTAGGCGCCGGATTCGAACCGAGATCCTGGACCGGAATTATCGGGAACTTTCCTTCATAAGGATCGTCGCTGAATTCACCGTCACGCGTATAAATTAAGAGGTTGCAAAGAAGCGGAAATTTTTCCCATAAGACCCAAGTTTTCAGGTTTTTCCATTGGTCTGAGCCCATGATGAAATAAATCGGGGTCTCCGGGCCGAACTCTTGTCTGAAGGAATAGAGCGTATCGATGGAATAAGAGGCGCCGGTGCGCTCCAGCTCTCGTCGATCGACAATAAGTTTGTTTTGGTGTGGAGAAAGCGCCATGCTCAGCATGGCGGCTCGATCCTCTTCAGAGGCACGGGCGGTTTTCTGCCAAGGGCGGGTCGGAACAAAGAATACTTTGTCCAGATGGCATTGCTCCAGGGCGTCAAGCCCCATTTGAATATGGGACTCGTGCACCGGATCAAAGGTTCCGCCGAAAACGCCGATTCTCAATGAGAGGCTCCTTTGAATTCAAGCTCGGTCGAAATCATTTTCTTCGGTCCGAACTCAGGATCGGTTTCAACGGCAAAGAAACCGTAATGGATAGGATGGGATTCTTTGTTGGTCGCAAACCAATAACGCCAGGGAGAGTCTTCCTCGGCCACACTGGGCTCAGGGATTTCAAGCTTTTTGATTTCTCTGGGCTTCAAATTAACGCCGATGCGGAATGGTCCGAAGGAAACATTCGAAAAAGCTTCCGGCAGTGCGGGACAGAGTTCGCCCTCGGTGGTGACGGCCTCTGCCTTAGCTTCAGTGACTTCTCCGCGCTCACCGATAATGAACCAAATGTTCTGTCCGATGACTTCGGGAGGAGGCACTTCGTCCTCGGCGGGCTTTTTCTTGACCTTTTTCTTAGGCTTCGGTGTTTCTTGGATCGGAGCGGAATAGCAAAGGTAGTCCGTACGATCGGGTAGGTGATGCAGACTGCCTCCGAACGCTCTAGTCACAACGGAAAGTGGCGTGACGCCGAGCACAATCGGAAAGTCGCCGAATTGGATAACAGAGGCGGGATTCTGCTCCAAGGTGAACTGAGGAGTAGATAAGCCTTGGGGGTAGTCAAAAGGTTTCGGGGTCGGATCGGCCGGAAACGGACCGGGCAGGGGCGAGGTCGTTTGTGCGAAAGCACTGACACAAGCCCCGAGTCCGAGCGCTGCGATAAACGAAAAAAGTTTAGGGTGGCGCATATAGTAATTTTTAAAGGGCTCTGTGACCGATATCTTTACGGTACTGCATACCGTCGAAGTGAATTTTGTCCAGAGCTTTGTAAGCCTTGTCGCGGGCCTGGTGCAAATCATCACCGAGTCCTACAACGCAGAGAACGCGGCCGCCGCTGGTGACCAATTCGCCTTTATCGTTGAACTTGGTGCCGGCGTGGAAAGTGATGGTGTCGTCGCCTTGGAGCTCAGTGCCGGAGATGACGTCGCCTTTTCTTGGTGCTGTCGGATAGCCCTTAGAGGCCAGCACGACTCCCAATGCGCAGCGAGGATCCCATTCAGCAATGACTTTGTCCAAAGAGCCGTCAATACCGGCTTCAATCAGCTCGGAGAAGTCGCTCTTTAAGCGAGACATGATGGGCTGAGTTTCGGGGTCGCCGAAGCGGCAGTTGAATTCCAGTGTCTTAACCGTGGGTTTCCCGGAGGAATCTTTGCTGATCATCAGTCCGGCGTAGAGGAAACCGGTAAAGACGATGCCGTCTTCCTTCATCCCTCTGACGGTCGGATAAATGATCTGATCCATGACCATCTGATAGATTTCAGGCGTCACAACGGGAGCCGGAGAGTAAGCACCCATGCCGCCGGTGTTGGGGCCTTCGTCGTTGTCGAGAAGTCTCTTGTGGTCTTGGCTGGTGGCCATCGGAAGGACGTGTTCGCCGTCTACCATAACGATGAAGCTGGCTTCTTCGCCGTCGAGGTAATCTTCAATGACGATACGGGCGCCGGCGTCACCGAGTTTATTGTCCTGGAGCATGAAGTCGACGGCTTCGTGTGCGTCTTCTTCCGTCATCGCAACAACGACACCCTTGCCGGCGGCTAAACCGTCGGCTTTGATGACGATCGGAGCGCCTTTGCGGCGGACGTAGGCATGAGCGGCTTCGGCATCCGTAAAGGTTTCGTATTCGGCCGTCGGGATGCCGTGGCGCTTCATAAAGGCTTTAGCGAAGTCCTTGGAAGATTCCAGCTGAGCAGCTTCTTTGGTCGGTCCGAAGATCTTTAAGCCTCGGTCGCGGAAGATGTTGACAACACCCTTGGCGAGCGGAGCTTCGGGACCGACGACGGTGAAAGCAATATCGTTGGAAGCTGCGAAATCAGCGAGTTCGTTCAAGTCGGAAATAGCCAAATTTTCAAGGTTCGGCGTACCGGCCGTTCCGGCATTGCCCGGAGCAACGTAGACTTTTTCGACTCGGGGAGATTGGGCCAGACGCCACGCCAAGGCGTGCTCGCGGCCGCCGCTTCCGATAACCAGAATCTTCATGGGATTTCTCTAAATTTTTAAGGTTGAACAGAATAATTATTCAAAGACGGCGGTGGTGTAAACCTCGGATACGTCATCGAGGTCTTCCAGAGCGTCGATGAGGCGCTGCATGCGCTCGGCCTCGTCGCCGGTAAGAACGGTTTCAGAGTCGCTCTTCCAGGTGACTTCAGCAACTTCGGGTTCCCAGCCTTTGTCTGTGAAGGCTTTATGCAGAGCTTCAAAAGCTGCCGGATCGCAAGTGACTTCGATGGAACCGTCTTCATCTGTCACAACGTCATCGGCGCCGTTATCAAGAGCGACTTCCATGACATCATCTTCTTTCAGTCCGGGAGCAAAGAGGAAATAGCCGCAGTGCTTGAACATGAAGGAAACGCTGCCGTCTGTTCCGAGGTTGCCGCCGTTCTTAGAAAGGATGTGGCGAACGTCTGCAACGGTACGTGTGCGGTTGTCCGTGGTGCAGTCGATAATCAGAGCTGCGCCGCCGACGCCGTAGCCTTCGTAACGAATTTCTTCGTAGTTGGCGCCTTCGAGCTGACCGGTACCTTTCAGAATGGCATTTTTAACAGTGTCTTTGGGCACGTTGGCTGCACGTGCCTTTAGGAGAGAGAGTCTCAGACGCGGATTCATGTCCGGGTCTCCGCCGCCTAAACGAGCTGCGACGATGATTTCACGAATGACTTTGGTCCAGAGATTGGAGCGCTTTGCATCCTGACGGCCTTTTCTATGTTGAATATTGGCCCACTTGGAATGTCCTGACATTTAAAAGAGTCCTTAAAGCTATAAAAAGACAATCTCAAATTTTACCAAACCGAAGTGCTCTACTTGCTTGGTTTCGGCAAGTAGAGGAAATCTCGAGGTCGCACCGCTCTTCCTGGCGAAGACTTCAGCTCAAAGAATTTGCACTGTTATTGCTTGTTAAGGGCTGCTCGCTATAAGGAAGTTGGAGGACCGGCGTTTTTCTTTCTGTCATTTCCTAAATTTTCTGTTCGGAGATAGAAAAAATGAAGGAGAGACAAGACTAGTAACACGTATTAATATTTAGCCCTGAAGATCTGATGAGGGCCAAATTCATTTGATCATCAGCTCGCCCAAGACAAATCTTTATTAACGCAGCCGGCAGGCGGGTTCTAACGTTCCACATTAGGAGGTTCCATGAAGAAGTACGTTTTGCCCTACGGGCAAGGCTCAAAAGAAATCGAACTCGATGAGACACTGGTGCTGAAGGAAGTCCGCACCAAAGAGTTCGAGCCGATGAAAAACATCCCCTACGAAATTCTTGAGGCGATCTACCACCCGATCGGATGCCCTCCGATCAACGAGATCATCAAGCCGGGTCAGAAGATTGCCTTCATCTGCAATGACCCGACGCGTGTCGCCAACAGCTTCGACTTCATGCCGGTTCTTGTCAATGAGATGAACAAGCTCGGCGTCAAGGACGAAGATATGCATATCGTCTTTGCGCTCGGCACTCATCGTCCGATGACCGATGAGGAAATGGTCAAAGCCGTAGGCAAAGATGTCGCTTCTCGCCTCAAGATGTACAACAGTCTCTGCAATGAACAGGAAGACTTTAAGTACTTCGGCACGACTTCCCGCGGAACGCCGGTCTGGATCAATAAGCACCTTTGTGACGTCGACCACGTCATTCTGACCGGCACAATTGTTCATCACTATTTCAGCGGGTACGGCGGCGGCCGTAAAGCCATTCTTCCGGGCTGCGCAGCCATGGAAACGGTTCGCGTCAACCACAGCTTCATGCTCGATCCTGCAGCCGGCCTCGGCAAGACCACCGGCAACCCCTGCTATGAAGACCAGATGGAAGGTGTCGCACTCTTCGCAAAAGGACGCTCTCTCTTCTTGTTTAACGCCATCCTGAATGCGAAGCATCAGTTCCTCAAGATGTTTGCCGGTGATTACATCAAGGCTCACAAAGAAGCCTGCAAGTTTGTAGATGAAGTCTACGGAAGCGTGATTCCGAAAGAAGCCGATCTAGTGATCGCCTCCTGCGGCGGATATCCGAAAGATATCAACGTTTATCAGATGCAAAAGACAATGGACAATGCAGCCTGTGCCGTGCGCAAGGGCGGCGCCGTCATCATGGTGGCCGAATGCGTTGAAGGAAGCGGATCTGCGGTTCTGGAAGAAGCTTGTCGCCGCCTCGGCTCCCCGCAAGCCATTAAAGCCGAACTCGAGAAAGATTTTCGTATCGGCGCAAACAAGGCTTATGCGGTAACGCGCTTAATGGAAAAGGCCAAGTACTACTTGGTGACTGCTCTGGATCGTAAGATGGCCCGCGACATGCTTTTCTCTGGCGCCTATGACACCATCGAAGAAGCATTGGCCGCTGCGGAAAAAGAAATCGGTAAAGTGGAATCCGTTATCGTGATGCCGGAAGGCTCTCTCACCGTACCGCGCGTGGAATAACACATTCTTGCCGATTAATGAGCCTGTTTTCCGAGATGCTGATCGAAATATCCCGAGAGCTTCTCCATCGGCTGCCATTGAGCCGCGGCAAAGAGCGGGAAAGAAGCCAAGAGATGCGCGGCCTCTGCGCGCTCTTGCTCGGAAAGCCGGTCGAAGTCTTCTCTTTGGATATGCATTTCGAAAGCTTTCGGACTGACCTTGCGAAGCCGGAAACGAATTTCGCCCTTGTTTAACCCGGCAAAGAAACGATTCATAGCCGTTTCGGCTTCCCCAACGGCTGTCAGGTCTGAGGCAAGCACTTTTTGGTTGTAAGGGAGGCGCGTCAGCATGCAGGGCCGTGCGGCCTGATCCCAATGATCTAAGCCGATCAAGGCTCCGACTTCTCGATTGTCCTGCTTAGAAAATTCAGCTTCAGCCAAAGGTGAATGGATTTTCAGTTCGCTCAATGCCTTCAGTCCGGGACGGTAATGAGATAAGTCCGAATGGTTTGTACCGTCGCAGAGCGGAAGATCCGCTGCCCGTCTTTTGAGCTCAAGGAACAAGTGCTTCTTGCAAAAGTAGCACCGGTCCGTGTGGTTAAACACAACGGCTTCCATCTGCAGAGGGTTTAGATCAAGAAGCTCCATCTCAAAGCTGTTATCCTGCGCCCACTGCACGGCTTCCGCTGTCTCTTCCGCAGAAATATGCGGGCCTCTAACGGTGAGAAGTTTGACAGTGTATCCCAGATACTTGGCTGCAAAGCTCAGGAAACGGCTGTCCAAACCGCCGGAAAAGGCAATCGCCAGCCGTTTATTCGGTGCAATCCCAGAAAGCACCTTTTCGAGTCGGGACAGGCGCGGGTCGTTAATCAAAGCTTTTTCCTAAGGCAAAAGTAGCACCGTTGGGCACACCTTCGTAAACGTACGTTCCGTAGACGGTTTCGATTTTTTCGATAACCATTTGCGGCCACGGACCGAATTCAGCGCCGAAAGCCTTAAGGAGTGCGATGCCGGTGGGCGTCACGGTTTCTCCTTCGGCGCCAAACGGACGAACCGGAATGCCGACTAAAAGCGCTTGAACAGCCGGCGCCGGAGACGGGATCACGCCGTGGGCGCAATGAATGTGTCCGTCAGCAATCGGAAGCGGGCTGACAATGAGACGATCCGGATTCAAACGCGTGAAGAGCTCGCAGTTAAAGCAGATATCCAAAATGCTGTCTAATGCCCCGACTTCATGGAAGGTGACTTCTTCAGGCCCCTTGCCGTGGACTTTACTTTCGGCTTTCGCAACGAAGCCGAAAGTTTTAAGCGCAAGTTCTTTGGCCTTGTCGCTCATTTGAGCTTTTTCAATGATGGCGCGGACGTCGGAGAGGCGACGATGTTCATGTTCGTGAGGGAGCTCAACTCGGCAGAAGGAACCTCGAATGCCGCCGACAAATTTGTCCTCAAGATGCACAGATCCTTTGAGCTCGGAAAAGATGCCGTTCAGAACGGCGTCTGCTTCCTCATTGTTCATGCCGATCATGCACATTAAGCCGCACAGGAACATGTCTCCTGCGATGCCTGAGTGAAGACGAATTGTGAGAATTTTTTGACCGGCTCCGTGACCGTGGCGTTCGTGATGGTGATGCCGGTCTTCATGGTCATGATCCGCATGGTCATGATGGTGAACGTGCTCTTCGCAGTGATCGTGAGCGTAGAGAGATTCGATATCGTGAAAATGAGGAGTCATTTGATTAGCATCCGAAAGAACTGAGAGTTTTAGCGGCGGTGCAGGCGGCGCCGAAACCATTGTCAATATTTACGACGGAAAGACCCGGGGAGCAACAGGCGAGCAGGCTATTGAGGGCAGTTTTTCCACCGTCGCAGACGCCGTACCCCACGGATGTGGGGACGCCGATGATGGGCCTAGAGGTGAGTCCCGCAAGAACGCTGCCGAGTGCGGCTTCCATACCGGCCACGGCAATAATGATGCGGTGGCGGTTAATCTCTTCGATTTTGCTTTTCAGGCGCCAGAGGCCTGCTACGCCGCAGTCTTCAAACACTTGGTAGGGAATATTCATGAATTCCAGCGTACGCGCGGCTTCCCAGGTGACGAAGCCGTCTGCCGTTCCGGCTGAGATGACGGCCACACTGCCTTGGTGTTCCTGATTGAGTTTTTTGCAAAAGGCGGTACGGGCCAATGAGTCAAAGCAATAGTGCCGACTAACTTCGGCAGGACAGGAAGAGAAGACCTCCTCACTGAGCCGAGTAAAAAGAATTGCCGGTGCATCCGCTTGAGAGAACTCTTTCATGAGACTGTAGATGATCTCACGGGATTTACTTTGGCAGAAGACCGCCTCGGGAACCGAGGTGCGGGCAGCACGGTCATAATCAAAAAGCACGCGATTTTCTGTCATCGCCGGAAACTCCTTCGTCTAGCCGAAAGTACTGAAATATCCGCTCATTTTATTCGATGCGGGGGCGCCGTAAATTCAGGCAAAGACCGTACTTGTCAGTCAATTCTCTGAAGAGGATAGGCTTTAGATCCGAGTCCTTTCCTTTCGGCATAGTCGAGAACGTCAACGGAATGTTCACGTTCCCATTCTTTGCGCAGTTCCGGATCAGAGGTAAGACCATAGACAATATCAAGCGCGGCTCGGTCGGCAGCAATCGGATCCGTGGAAGCAACGATGCCGAGATCAGGACGATCCGCCGTTCCGCTGCAGCCGTCGACCGGTTTCAAGGCGTTGATGATGTTGATAAACACCCAGCGTCCTTTCTTGTAGTCAAGGGCCGCGCTCACGGCGTCGGCCATAGATTCGGATGTTTCTTTCGGAGAGGAAGAATGATAGTAATCGGTGACTTCACCCGCGCTGTGGACCTGACAAGCACCTCTGGCCGTGCCGAGGCAGATGGAAAGATTCTTCATTGAACCGCCGTAGCGCTGGAGGTTGTGCCCTTTGAAACGAACGATTGAAACTAAGGTGTCGTAATTGGCCAAGTGCGAACCGGTAATGAAGTTCTTTAAGTGATAGCCGTTGTGCACCGGAATAGCAATCTCTTTTTCCGCATCCAAGATATCGATCGGAGCGACTTTGTCATATCCGAGTTCTTTTGCAGTGGCCAAATGAGTGGCAGTATCAGAGCGTGCGCTGTCCATGTAGTTGCTCTCAATCAGCGTCGCATGAAGTTCGTCGGCAATCGGTTTCAGCAGAGCCGGATCAATCATCTTCGCGCGATCACGCTGGTTTCCGAATACAACCTTCAAACCGACTTTGCCCTGTACGGGGAGTCCGGTTGCTTTGAATATGTCTAAGACGGCCTGAGGAGAGACCCGAGGAGAATAAAAGACAACAGGGGCAGTCTTTTTGTCCGTCAGGTGCACCAATTTGATGTTCTCAATGAGTGTGCCTTTCAGAGAGCTTCCGGCGCTTTGAGCAAAAGCCGGGAAAGAGAGGCCGGACACGGAAGCGCCTACCGCGAGTAGTACTTGTCTTCTTTTCAGCATGGTCGTAGTTCCTATGAGAAGAGGTGGCTGATAAAAGAAAATCTACAGATCGGTTTAGGTCATGTCCAATAGTTATTTTTCATTGTTTTGCATAAAACTTTGCTATAAATAAGCGAAAGCTGTTGAGAAGGTGGTTTACTGTTGCGGACTTTCACGTTCGGAGATTGCCAAAACATTTTTTCGCCCCGTATCCCTGAAAAAAGCGATTAACTCGTTGTGCTTTCAAATGAAAATGTTTCAAAAAAGCAAGACGGAAAACCGAGTATGAAAACAAATATGTCTAGGGAAAAGGCTAATTTGTGGGTATTTTAATCATCAAAATATAAGTAAAAACGCCTAGTAAAATCACGTTTCGTACGAAATTGAAAAACCTTCTCACTTGTCTTAAATAATATTTAAAATCAAATAATTAAGTTCAAAATTTAATCCGTAAGGTCTAGGTGCTTTCCCTAATGTAGCGCGCAAACTGAACTTTTCACTTGTTTACAAAAACAAATCGGCGGATTATTCCGTTTGTTTCAGATGGAAACAATTTGTAAAAAGATCTCTGAAAAGTTTTGACAGGAGAAATTCGCCATGAGTATTTATTTCTGGTTCCAATTTGCCCTGCTGATTGCATTCCTCTTCATCTCCGCTCCGCGCGGCGGTATGTTCCTGGGTTTGTTCTCCGGCATCGGTTTGATTGTGATTATGTTCGGTCCGAAACCTTGGTTAGGTCTTCCTCCGGGTAAACCGCCGGTCGACGTTATTCTGACCATCATCGCCGTGGTGGCAGCAGGCTCTACGCTGCAGGCTTCCGGCGGCTTGGACTGCATGCTTCAGATCGCTGAAAAGATTCTGAGAAAACGTCCTAAAGTCGTAACCTTCCTGGCTCCGCTCTGCACATTCACGCTGACAATTCTCTGCGGTACAGGCCACACGGTTTACACACTCCTCCCCATTATTTATGACGTCGCAATCAAGACCGGTATCCGTCCGGAACGTCCGATGGCAGCTTCCTCTATCGCTGCTCAGATGGGTGTGATCTGCTCTCCGGTGTCCGTCGCCTGCGTTTCTATGGTCGCTTTGATCGCCGGCCACCCGATGGCAAACGGTACTGAAGTCGGCCTGGTTGAACTCTGCAGCTTGACCATTCCTGCCGGTTTGATCGGTTTGCTCGTCATGGCTACATACTCCAACTTCCGCGGTAAAGACCTCGACAAAGACCCGCAGTTCCAGGCTCTTATCGCTGATCCGGAAGGCAAGCGCTATGTTTACGGCGACTCTATGACTCTCCTCGGCAAGAAGCTCCCGTCCAGACAGTGGACCGCAATGTGGATCTTCCTTGCTGTAGTGCTCGTCGTTGCTCTGCTTGGTGCCTTCTCCGAACTTCGTCCGATGGTCGGTAAGAAACCTCTCTCCATGACTCTGGTTATTCAGATGTTCATGCTCTGCGCCGGCGCTCTCATCTGCATGATCACAAAGACTCCTCCGAAGTCCGTCGGAGGTACCTCCGTGTTCCGTTCCGGTATGGTTGCAGTCGTCTGCGTGTTCGGTGTTGCATGGCTCTCCGATACGATCTTCAAGGCTCACCTCAATGAACTGAAAGAAGTCCTCGTTGAATACGTCAAACTCTATCCGTGGGCATACGCAGTTGTTCTCCTGTTAGTTTCCAAGCTCGTTAACTCTCAGGCTGCTGCTATCGCTATCGTGGTTCCGGTTGCTATCAGCATCGGTACTCCGACCGGTGTGGTTGTCGGCTGCTGCTCCGCTTGCTACGGCTACTACATCATCCCGACATATCCGTCTGACCTGGCTTCCATCGAGTTCGACCGCTCCGGTACAACTCACATTGGTAAGTTCGTGATCAACCACTCCTTCATCCTTCCGGGCTTGATCGGTGTGATCACCGCCACGATCTGCGGTTACTTTATGGCAATCGCTCGCGGTTGGATCTAAGCAAATACTTAGTACCCTAAATAAGCTCTAAGTCTTTGGTAACGAGGGAAAACGCCTAGTGTTTTCCCTCGTTTTGTTTTAGGCTCATGGAGTACCCGCTTGAGCTTTTCGCACAAGTATTGGTAGATTCCCTTGAATTCCCAGATTAGTTAAAGGAGTTGTTATGAACTATTCCGGAGTGCTGGTGAGCGCCTGCCCCGGTCGTTATGACGAAATGCTCCGCGAACTTGACGCCATTGATGGTGTCGAAGTCCATCAAAAGGACCCCGATCACAACCGCTGCATCATCGTGATTGAAGCTCCGGATGTACCAGCGGAAATGGATCTTTTTAAAGCGGTCTCCAATCTTCCCAGTGTGGTCGACGCGGCCCTTGTTGTCCATAATTTCGAGGATGACGCAGTAGTACAATCTCCTAATAACTAGGCTTTTCCCTAATAGATTTCTTGTTCAGGAGACAATATGACGATTAATAATCCCCAAGTTAAACGTCGTGATTTACTGAAAGCCGGTGTTGCTGCATCCGCAGCGATGACGGTTGGCATCCCTCTGAGCGAAGTCGCTAGAGCCGCAATTCAGAGCAGCGAAGGTGAGATCGTTTGGACAAAAGGCGTATGCCGCTTCTGCGGTACAGGCTGCGGTCTTCAGGTCGGCGTCAAAGACGGACGCGTTGTCGCAACTAAGGGCGACCCCGATGCACCGGTAAACAGAGGTTTGAACTGCATTAAAGGCTATTTCAATGCCAAGATCCTCTACGGTAAGGATCGTCTGACACAGCCTCTGATGCGCCGCACTAACGGCAAATTTGATAAGAACGGTAAGTTTGAAGCGGTGACATGGGACGAAGCCCTCACCGAAATGGCAAACCAGTTCAAACGTGTTTATAAGGAAAAAGGACCGACAGGCGTCGCCATCCTCGGCAGCGGCCAGTACACCATTCCTGAAGCTTACGCAGCCAGCAAACTCGTAAAAGCCGGCTGGCGTTCCAACAACCTTGACCCGAACGCACGTCTTTGCATGGCGAGCGCTGTGGTCGGTTTCTATCAAGTGTTCGGTATCGATGAACCGGCAAACAACTACTCCGATATCGAAAAGTGCAACACAATGGTCTTGTGGGGCAACAACATGGCCGAAGCCCATCCGGTTCTTTGGTCTCGTGTTGCCGACCGTAAGCTGACACACAAAGAAACGAAGATCATCAACCTCACGACCTATAAGAACATGAGTTCTAACATGGCCGATGAAACGATCATCTTCGCTCCGAACGGTGACCTGGCAATCCTCAACTACATCCTGAGAGAAATTGTTCACCGTGACGCGATCGACCACGATTTCGTCAACAAGCACTGCATCTTCGCAGCCGGCGCAATGGATATCGGCTACGGCATGCGTCCGACCGATAAATACGCATTCCCGAAAGAAAAGGATATTCAGGCTAAACAGAACGCCATCATTCTGAGCAAGGAAGAAGCAATCGCTCAGGGCCGTCCTGAAATGGCCGGTAAGGAAGTTAAACAGACTCAGCAGGGCGGTAAAGCCGGTGCTCACTGGAGCATCTCTTTTGAAGACTTCAAGAAGGGCGTTGAACCCTACACCTTGGACTTTACGGCTCAGATCGCTAAGGGCGATCCTGACGAAAGCCTGGAAGACTTCAAGAAGAAACTTAAGAATCTTGCCGATATCTATATCGACAAGAAGAACGACATCCTCAGTTTCTGGTGCATGGGCTTCAACCAGCATCAGAGAGGCGTTTGGGTCAATGAACAGATCTACTCTGTCCATCTGCTCCTTGGCAAACACGCTCGTCCGGGCAACGGTGCCTTCTCCTTAACCGGTCAGCCTTCCGCCTGCGGTTCTGCTCGTGAAGTCGGTACTTTCTGCCACCGTCTGCCGTCTGACCTGCTGGTTGCTCAGAAGCCGGCTCGCGTGAAGAGTGAAAAGATTTGGGGCATTCCTGAAAAGACGATTAACCCGAAGGTTGGCCGTGCTTATATGGAAATCCTCCGCGGCATGGAAGACAACTCCATCAACTTTGTTTGGACACAGGTGATCAACCCCTTCCAGGCTGCGCCTAACTCCAACCACTGGCTCAAGGCTGCTCGCCATCCCGAAAACTTCGTTGTGATTGCAGACGCATATCCGACATTCTCCTGCCAGTACGCTGACTTGATTCTGCCGGCTGCCATGATCTTCGAAAAATGGGGTCTCTACGGCAACGCCGAACGTCGTACACAAGGCTGGCAGCAGATGGCCAATCCTCCCGGAGAAGCTCGTACCGATCTGTGGATGATGATGGAATTTGCAAAACGTCTGCAGGTTAAAGACTGCTGGGGCGAACAGCCGGTTCCGGGCCTCAAGGTAGAAGGCTACACTGACGGTAAACTGCCGAGCGTTCTCGACGAAGCCGAGAAGATGGGCATTAAACCCGATATGACGCTCTATGACGTTCTCTTTGCACGTCCTGACAACCTGAAAGTGGCTTGGCCTGATCCTGACCTCGTCAGCAAGATCAACAGCACAACTGCTCCGGGCAACCTGAACTGGTTCCCTGAAAAGGCCCTGTTCAACGAATATCGCAAGTTCACATTGGGCGACGGCCATGACCTGGCCGACTTCACAACCTATATGAACTCCGAAACACGCGGTTTGATTTGGCCGGTTGTTAACGGTAAAGAAACACTCTACCGATTCAATCAGGACTATGACCCGTATGTCAAGGAAGGCGGTTACGCTTTCTACGGTAAGCTCTTCAAGGCGATCCCGACAGGCAACCTGTTCGGAGTCACGGATCCGAAACCGGTTCCGCTGCCCAACAAGGCCAAGATCTTCTTCCGTCCGTATGCTGCTCCTGTCGAACAGCCGGATAAGGAATATGACCTGTGGCTCTGCACCGGCCGTATCCTTGAACATTGGCATACCGGCAGTATGACCATGAGAGTCCCTGAACTCGAACGTGCTCAGGCGAACTCCTTCTTGTACATGAATCCGAAGGATGCTGAAAAACGCGGCCTGAAGAACGGTGACGTCGCAGTTTGCGAAAGCCGCCGCGGTCAGGTCAAGGCGATTGTTCAGACCAACCAGCGTAACTTCATGCCGAGAGGAATGACTTGGCTCGCCTTCTTCGACAGAAAGGTTCAGACCAACCAGGTCGTTATTGACGCGACAGACCCGATTTCCGAAGAACCGGATTTCAAGAAATCTGCCGTCAAGGTCTATAAAGCTCAGTAACTTTTAACGGGAGGGCCGTCCGGCCCTCCGTATCCTCCATGACGAATCAAACCCGAAGAGACGTTTTAAAGAAAGGTTTGCAAGTCGCTGCCGTCGGCGTGGGCGCCGGTCTGATTTGGGATTTATTCCTGCAGAAGTCCGCTAAAGCCCAGGGGTTTGTTCCCCGTCCGCCCGGAGCACTGCCTCCTGATCGATTTGAAACCGCCTGTTCTAAATGCGGGCTGTGTGTGGAAGCGTGTCCTTACGACACGCTGAAACTGGCCCGTTTCAACGATATCGCCGCTCCCGGAACTCCGTTCTTTACGCCGCGTGATATTCCCTGCTATATGTGCAGAGACATCCCCTGCGTGAAAGCCTGTCCGAGCGGGGCGCTGTCACACGAGTTAACCGACATTACTGAGGCAAAAATGGGTGTGGCCGCGATCGACCACTACACATGCTTGTCTTGGCAAGGTCTGCGCTGCGAAATCTGCTATCGCGACTGTCCTGAACAAAACAAGGCGATCGTGATCGTAAGCCAGCCGCGTCAGATCAGTAACCATGCGATGTTCGTACCGGAAATTCATCCCGATAAGTGCACCGGATGCGGTTTGTGCGTTCATAGCTGCCCGACCGATAAACCTTCGATCAACATTGTTGATCCGGATGCGTTCCTCGGTAAGATCGGCGACCACTATCGTTTGGGCTGGAAGGAAAAACTCGATGCTCGAGCTGTGCCCGATGCACCGATGACGAGTAAAGACGGGAAGCCGCTTCCTCCGGGAGGCCTGGACTTCTTGAATTCGGAGCTGCCATGATGGAAAACGAAAAAGTAATTCGTCATCTGGACGCGCCCCGCACGTTCGGAGAATGGCTGCACCGCTATCGTTTTACGATTGCGCGCCGTTTTGTTCAGTTCTGCATTCTGCTCGCCTTCATCGGTACATTCCGCTTCGGCTGGAAAGTCCTCGGTCATCCGCTTCTTGCCGGAGATCTTTCTTCATCTCGAATCTTTGACACCGTTCCTCTGGCAGATCCGTTCGCCGCACTGCAGCGCCTGGTCGCTCAGTACTGGCTTTCACCGGAATCCATGATCGGAGCCGGAATCATTCTCGCCGTCTATTGGGTTGTAAGCGGCAGATCGTTCTGCTCATGGGTGTGTCCGATGAACTTGGTCACGGACTTTGCCTTTTGGTGCCGTAAGAAATTAGGCATCAATACGAACGTCTTATCTCTGTCTTCCGGTACGCGTTATGTGCTTCTGGCGCTTGCCCTGATCCTGTCCATAGTAACCGGAACGGCGGCATTTGAAGCTATCAGCCCGCAAGGCATTCTGTGGCGTGAGATCGTTTACGGAGGATTCTTAGGTCTGTTAAGTGCTGTCTTCGGAATCTTTGCACTTGACCTTGCCGTGACAAAACGCGGCTGGTGCGGCCATTTGTGTCCCTTGGGCGCCTTCTGGGCACTGTGGGGAAAGATCGGTCTGACCAAGGTCAAGTTCGACAATGATACGTGCACCCGCTGCGGCGACTGCATTAAAGTCTGCCCCGAACCGCAAGTGATTAACTTCAAGAAAGCGGCGGAAATCGGTATGTACGCTTCCGGAGAATGCACGAACTGCGGTAAATGCGTGAGCATTTGCCCGGAAAACAGTCTGAAGTTCGGAATTCGCCTGATTAAAGATTCAAAGAAAACTCAATAGGAGTTCATATGAAAAAATTATTCATGCTTTCTCTTGCTGCACTGGTCTTCGCCCCTGCCGTGTATGCACAACAGCCTGCTCAGACGTCTGAGCTCGCCAAATTTGCTCCCCCGATGATTCCGCATCCGATCGCGGCTTACATTCCGATTACTCCGGAAAAGAACGTCTGCGTGATGTGCCACATCCCCGGCGAACCGGGGATGAAAGTAGCCAAAGGCTCTCCCACACCGCTGCCTCCCAGCCATGTGACCGGCGATAAGGTGAACCCCAACCGCTACGAATGCTTGCTTTGCCACGCTGAAGTCATGCCGCAGAAGTAAGATTCAAAGCATCAAAAAAAGCGCACTTCCGAATTTGGTTGTGCGCTTTTTTCGTTTGCCTGCGGCTAAAGATTCTTTTGTTCCTTTGCCCAAACAGCCGCTTCTACCCTGGAGCGGAAAGATAGTTTGTGGAGCACATGTTTGACGTGTACTTTTACCGTACCGTCGGAAATCTCGAGTGCTTTGCCGATTTCTTTATTAGTTTTGCCCTGAGCAATGAGCTTTAAGACACTCTTCTCCCGCTCCGTGAGTTCGGAGAGGCGGCGCTCTTTGCTGAAGGACTCTTCTCTTAAGCATTCGGCCAGGGCTTGATTCATGGAGGCCGAGAGAACCGTTTGGCCTTTTGCCGCTTTCTGAATGTCTTCAAGAATTTGTTCCGGTTCCTGATCTTTGAGCAGGTAGCCGTTCGCACCGTTTTGAAAGCACTGCAGCAAATCGGAAGGGGAGTCGGACACCGTCAGCATGATGACGCGGATCGACGGATCAAATGCTTTAATGGCAGTGAGGATCTCAACACCGCTGGTGTGCTTCATGTTTAGATCCAGAAGAACAATGTCAGGATCTCTTTCTCTTACGGCAACCATTGCGGCTTCAAAATCGCCGGCTTCTGCGACGACGTTAAAGGACGGATCCATCTTCAATAATTGGATGACGCCGCGCCGAAAAAGCGGGTGATCATCTACAACAATAATGTCATGTTCGCTTGTCATTATGCAACCGTTTTCTTGAGAGAATTAAAACGAAGAACGACTGAAGTTCCATGGGGGATGACGGGTTCCACGTGTAATTCCCCGCCCAATACCTTAGCACGCTCATGCATGATTTCCAAGCCGTAATGTCCTTTTTTGCTCTTCAGATCAAAACCTTGTCCGTTGTCTGAGACGCGCATTTCAAAGGTTCCTTCCCCCATGGGCTTAAAACTGACTTCCACTGCGGTTGCCCGAGAGTGCTTCTCCACGTTGGTGAGCGCCTCCCGCAGAATATGGAGCAGATGGACATGGCTTTGGGCATCCAGCTCGAAACTTTGAATCTGATTATCGACGGTGTAATCGATGCCTGAGCGCTCCTTGAATTCGTCGAGAGAAGAGAGAATGTTCTCTCGAAGGTCCGGAGACTTAGGCTTCAAGCGGAAGGTCGTTAGAACCGAACGAAGCTGTTGGTAAGCGGTGATCACACCGAGCTTGAGCTCATCGAGGATGCTGCGGACTTCAGCTTCATCGGACTTGTTTTTAAGCGCGGCGTCCAGACGCGTGATTTGAATTCGTGAGAAAGATAAGGACTGTGCGATCGAGTCATGAAGTTCACGGGCGATCGTCGAACGTTCTTCAAAAAGAATCAGACGGCGAGACTCAACGTTCTTTTCGGAGTTGTTGATCGCTAACGCAAATTCTCTGGCGATACTTCGGAGCAGTTCTCTGTCGATATGCACCGGAGCTTCTCCGCAAAATATCGCAGCAAAAGACAGCCGCGTCGTCCCGACGGCTCCGGGGACAAGAACGAGCGTGCAGTCTTTCCCAAGGACTTCTCTCTTAAAGAAGTTGTATTTCTCGAACGAAATGTTCTGACCTTCAAAAAACTTTCTTATTTCCTCAGGGTCGATCGGATGCTGACTGAAGCGGGCGGCAAGACGAAGTGTTTTGTCGCCGTCGTTTCGAAGATAGACGGCGCAGCTCAAAGCCTCTAAGTTTTCAGAGCAAAAATCCAGCGCTTTTTCCAAGACCGATCGGTTGAGTTCAGCGCTTAGGACGTTCTTAAGTCCATATAGCAAGTTAAGCGCCTTATTTTGGCGATTCAGGTCGGCTGTTTTTTCACGAACTTGTTCCTCCAAGGAAGAGTACATGCGCGATAGGTCGCGGATCATGAAGTTCATGCTTTCTGAAAGCGTCCCAATCTCATTATGTTTTTTATAACTGCTGGACTTGCTGAAATCTCCGTTCCGAACAGAGGAGGCGAGGTTGGCTAAATCCTCCAGGGGCTCAAACAGCGTATGGCGCAGAAAATAGCGCACACCGAAGAAAAGCACAAAAGCGAGCAGCATGAAAGCGATAAGACCGGCATGAATAAAGGTGCTTTTTGACTCGAGGTCTTGCTCCAGATCGAACACGAAAGTGTCAATCACCGACACAAATTTAGGAACGGCATTTAAAAAATCATGGATCTTTTGCGGCTGCTGAATAGTTTCAAGTGCCAGCGGTTTTATTTTTGAATAAAAATCGGAAGAAATAATGTCGTAACTTTTTCGAAGTTCGTTGGAAGCCTCCTCGGGGATGGCATTGGTCAGGCCCGGCAGATTCAAGCGTCTTTCGAATTCTGCGATGGCCGCTTTGATATCCTTGCTGCGCACAGCTTCAGAGTCCTCTGAGCTCCTAGCGACCGTTAGAGCCAGAACGTAGCTTTGCATGCGAAGGGAGCCCGAAACATTAATGGCGCTTCCTTTTCCTGTTGAGTCCTCCGAGATTTGAAGAACGAGGAAGAGGGCGCCAAAAGCAAAAGCAGTAACGACGAGCAAAAGGCAGGAGATCTGCCAAAACAGCGAGTGGCTGAAAGTTACGAGGAGTTTTTTCAGGTTCACTTTCAGCTTCTCCATGAATGAACAAACGGTGCAACTTGAGTTAATTCTAATGACGGACGAGCGTTTGTTCGATTATTTTCAGAATGCCGAAATAAAAAGGCGCCCGAAGCCAACACTTAGGACGCCTGCGGAAAGCTAATAGCTAATTAGCGGATGCCTTCGGTCGGGAATTCTTTGACGGCATGCCACAGAGCCTCTGCGCCTTGGATGAAGTCTGTGATTTTCATGGCTTCGTTCGGGTTATGAGAACCCTTCTGGTTGGCCACGAAGATCATGGCGGCTGGAATTCCGAGATTGCCGAAAATTACCGTGTCATGACCTGCTCCGGAAGGCAGTTTCTTAACTTTGAGGCCTGCCTCGGTAGCCGATTTGGCTAAGTGCTCGCTGAGTTCTTTATGAATAGCGAGCGGCTGGCTCTTGATCACACCGTCAAATTCAAATTTGACGCCGCGCTTGTCTCCGACTTTGCGGGCTTCTTCTTCAAACAAAGCGTGGAATCCGTCGAGCGTTTCCTGGGACAGGGAGCGAATGTCTGAGCAGAAGGTCACTTCTCCCGGCACGATCGCGATTGCAGAAGTCGGAGCGGTGTGAACGACGCCGATCGTGAAGACCAGATCATGTCCGGCTTTCAGCCATTCATCCCACAAGCAGTCCATGCGATAGGCCAATTCGGCGAAAGCGAGCACGGCGTCGTGTCTGAACTGCTTGTCAACGGCGCCGGAGTGGGCGGTCTGGCCGATGCAGCGGATCGTCTTATGACGAAGATTGCCGCGGATGCCTGTGACAATGCCGACACGGTATTCGTCGGAAGAATCAAGCGTTGGTCCCTGTTCGATATGCAGTTCGATAAAGGCAGCCATTTTACTGAGGTCAACCACCGGTTTGCCGGTCGTCAGATCATCAGGATTGAAACCACATTCTTTGATGGTCTCGGCAAGTGTTTTTCCGTTGCTGCGGTGTTTGAGGGCTAAGTCCTTTTCGGTGAGCTGACCGGTCATGCCGAGAGAGCCGACATAGCATTTGCCGAACCAGGAGCTTTCTTCCATTCTCATCATCAGAACCGTGTAATCGCGTTCGGGCTGATATCCGGTTTCGCGCATCCAGCGGGCAACGGTCAGGGCGGCGACGATGCCGGCCAATCCGTCGTAGTTGCCGCCCTGAGGAACAGAGTCGGCGTGAGAGCCGCTTACGAGTGCGGGAAGATTGCGATTTTTTCCGGGGACAGTCATCCAAACGTTGCCGGCCTTGTCGGTGCTGATTTCGAGCTTGAGTTCCTCGCCGATCTTTTTGAAGTATTCAAGGACCTTTGTTTCGACCGGACCGTAACCCTGTCTGGAAACGCCGGTGGTGTCTTTGGACATGGCTCGAACATCGTCAAAGCATTTTTGAGCAAAAGAAAGAGACTCTTTCTGGAAGTCAGTTGTCATAGGTTCTCCTGGTGTGAATATTGAATTCTCAATAAAGAGGAAAGCGACAATTCGGCCCCTGAATGATGGGGACAAAGTGATTAAGGTCGCAAATAAACGGGACAAATAATTTTATGTCTAAATATAAGAAAAATGTGCAGATGTAAGGGTTACCCACATTACAAAAAAGTGACAAATGTGAAACACTCACGGCAGGCTGAAATAGTGATTTCTTACCATTTCGGCCGGGGAGAGTTTTTTCCGAATCGGGAAAAGCAGTAAACAAAAAATCAATATGTATTTATTCGATGTCAATTACAGCCTGGATTGCAGTGCTCGTCATTATTGCGACGATTTACTGCTTAATTAAGCGCTATGAGACACGTTTGGTGTTGTTCACTGCCGGCTTGTTCTTATGCTGCATTTCGATGAAACCGATGGCAGCTTTAGACCAGTTTGCTAAGAGTATGACAAACGCCAGCTTGATCATGGCAATCTGCGGTGCGATGGGTTTTGCTTACGTCGTTACGCATACTTCCTGCGACCGTCATTTGGTTAGCCTGCTTGCAGCTCCGCTCAAGAAATTGGGCATTCTGCTGATTCCGGCTGCTACCGCCGTGACTTTCTTTGTCAACATTGCGATTCCTTCTGCTGCAGGTTGTGCTGCTGCTGTGGGTGCTACATTCATTCCGGTCATGATTCGCGCCGGTATCCGTCCCGCTGCAGCCGGTGCTGCAATTTTGATGGGTACTTACGGTTCCATTCTTTCTCCGGGTATGAGCCACAACAACTTCGTTGCCGGCATCTCCAAGATGAACGTGATGGATTTGATCTCTCTCCACACTCCGTTCTCGCTCATCATGATGGGTATCGGTTTGGTTGGTATTACGATCGTCTGTTTAGTTCTTCGCGACAACAAGCCGACAGCTGAAGAGCTGGCTGCTTATTCTGCCAAAGAAGGTGGCGCCCCGATCGAAAAGATCAACTTCCTCAAGGCTCTTGCTCCGCTGGTTCCGCTGATCATCCTCGTTCTCGGCAACAAGTATGTTCCTGTTCTAAAGATGGGTGTGGCTCAGGCTATGGTTCTCGGCGCCATCTTCACATTGCTCGTTTCCTGGTGCGATCCTCAGAAGTTCTCCAAAGAATTCTTCAGAGGTATGGGCAACGGCTACGGCGATGTAATGGGTATCATCATTGCCGCCGGCGTGTTCGCAGCCGGTCTTCGCTCTGCCGGTCTGATTGACGCTTTTGTGACAGCTCTGAAAGCTTCCAACGAATTCGCTCGCTGGGGCGGTTCTCTCGGACCATTCGTTCTGGCTGTTATTACCGGTTCCGGCGACGCTGCAACCTTTGCTTTCAACGAAGCGGTTACTCCGCACGCACTTGACTTCGGAATGCAGGTTCCTAACCTCGGTTCTCTGGCACTCATCTCCGGCTCCCTCGGCCGTACGATGTCTCCGATCGCCGGTGTTGTGATTCTTATTTCCGGTCTCGCAATGGTTCCGCCGATCCAATTGGTGAAACGTACCGCAATCCCGATGATCGTGGGCGTGATTACCTTGGCTTTGATTATGGTTTAATCAGCCTTAGCTGAACAAATAAAACCGCTCGGCTCTTCTGTGGGTCGGGCGGTTTGTGTTTTTACGGGGTAAATCAGGTAAGAGCTTAATATTCATGGGATTTTCTGATGACTAAAAAAAGTGTTCACATTTCGTTACGACTGGTTTAAAATCAGTCTGTTATGTATATAACGAACTGACAAAACAAAAGGAGAAAAAATGACTGATTACACCAAGCAGCTTGTCGAACAAAGACGTGAGCTTCATCAGTGGCCGGAAGAAGGCTGGACAGAATTCTGGACCACGAATTACATCGTCACCAAGCTGCGCTCCTGGGGCTATGAAGTCCTGCTCGGCACCAAGATTATCAACCCCGAACAGGTTTTCGGCCGCAACGAAAAACTCGTTCAGGAAGGCATTAAGAACGCCCTGGCCCGCGGAGTTTCTCAGTCTTTCATTGACGAAACTGAAGGCTACACAGGCTGTGTTGCTTTGCTTGACACCGGCAAAGAAGGTCCGACCACTGCTTTCCGTTTCGATATTGACTGCGTTTGCGTAAACGAAACCGATAATCCCGAACATAAGCCGAACAAAGAAGGTTTCAGAAGCCAGCACGCCGGCTTTATGCACGCCTGCGGTCATGACTCCCACATTTCTATCGGTCTGACTCTGGCTCATTGGATTGCCGAGCATAAAGATGAATTGAAGGGCAAGTTCAAGATCGTCTTCCAGCCCGCTGAAGAAGGTGTTCGCGGCGCCAGCGCTATTGCTGCTTCCGGAATTGTTGACGATGCCGACTACTTCCTCGGCAGCCACATTTCCTTCATGGCTGATACCGGTGAAATCGTTGCCGCTCCTTACGGCTTGCTTTGCACCTCCAAATACGACGTAACTTTCAAGGGCAAACCTGCTCACGCCGGTAAAGAACCGAACGCCGGACGCAACGCTCTGGCAGCAGCCTGCAACGCAGTTGTACAGATGATGGGTATTCCTCGTCACGGCGGTGGTATGACTCGTATTAACGTCGGCACGCTGCGCGCCGGTGAAGGCCGCAACGTTATTCCGAGCTCTGCCCACATGGCTTTAGAAGTTCGCGGTGAAACCAGCTCCATCAATGATTACATGGCCGAAAACGTCAGAAACATTGTTGAAGGTATCGCCAAGGGCTTTGACGTCTCTTATGAAATTTCTCAGATGGGCGCTGCCGTTGACTTTACCAACGATAAAGAACTTTCTGAAATGCTGATCGAAGTTGCTAAGACTGTTCCCGGAATCAACAAGATCCGTCCGGATGGAAACTTCGGCGGTTCCGAAGACATTTCCGTTCTCGGCAAGCGAGTTCAGGCTCACGGCGGTAAGGCTGCTTTCTTCATTTGCGGCGCTGACAGAGCTGCCGGCCACCATCAGGGATCCTTCGATGTCGATGAAGGCGCTTTCAAACAGGCATTCGACATGTATGTCGGTATGGCTAAGAAGCTGAACGGCTAATTTAGTCCGTCTATTGCTTGAGGTCCGATTCTCTTATGAGGTCGGACTTTTTATTTGCGCAGAAGTCTTCATTCAAAATTTTTTAAACGTTGTATTCAAATAATTCGAATTTTTAGAAAGAAAGCTCTTCAATAAACTTGTTTTCGTAATTTCCTCAGGAGTGAAATATGAAAACAAAGTTTGTATACCTTTCGATTCTTCTGGCCTTTTCTCTTAGCGGAGTAAATGCGGCTGTTCCTGATTGTCAGAGCGTTGTGATTGGCTCCGGAGTGGCAGGAATGAAGGCTGCAATGGACTTGAAAGACGGCGGGAACAAAGTATGTTTGATTGAAAAAATGCCTTTTCCGGGAGGCGCGACGAACTTAGCGGCTACATACTTCGTGGCGGTCGGAACAAAAGAACAGAAAGCCGCAGGAAAGTTTATCTCGGTTGATGACTACGTTGCTCGTCAAAAGAAGATGCTTCCTAATGTTGATGTCGACAAATTAAAAGCCCAGATGTTATGTTCACAGAAAAATTTGGACTACCTAAACTCATTAGGCGCAAATATTACCCGGGTTCTGAGTGACTATCAGATTGGCACGGCAGACGGCACTTCTCTGGGCTCTTCAATTGTGAAGGTCATGTTCAAAGCGTTAAAAGAGAAGGGAGTTGCTTTTTATCCTAATACGAAGGCCTTAGATCTCGTTTTAAAGAACGGAGTCGTGACAGGCGTAAAGGTGCGTTCCGGCAATGAAGAGTTCGTGATTCCTACTAAAAATGTCATCTTGGCAACCGGAGGTTTTGCTCACAATCAAAAACTGGTTAAAAAATTCGCACCTGAATGGGCCGGATTGCCAACTACAACAGCCGTGGGATCGACCGGAGACGGCTTGGAAATGGCTGTTGAGCACGGCGCCAAGACTGCCTACACGGATGTTGTGCGTATGAATCCCTCCGTACATTCAGAAAACGGTGTGAATTCGAGCCTTAGTGCCGCGAGAGCCGAAGGCGGCATTATGGTCAATCTGGACGGAAAGCGTTTCTGTAATGACTATTATCCGGACTACACACAGCTTTCTCGTTGGTTGCAAAAACAAAAAGGAAGCATGGCTTATATAGTGATTGACAACAAAGCTATGAAGGCTTCCAAGAGACTTCAAGGTTTCAAAGACAAAGGATATTTCCTGCAGGCAGACACGCTGGCGGAATTAGCCAAGAAGATGGGAGTGCCGCCAAAGGCTCTTGAAGAAACCGCAAAAAGATACAGTGAGTTCGTTAAGAACGGAAAAGATTTAGATTTTGGCAGACAACATAACCTGACGTTGGACTTTTCTCAGCCGCCGTATTACGCGGTGAAGACTCAGCCGGGTATTCAGGTTACCTTAGGCGGAATCGATGTAAACAATAATATGCAGGTCATTAAGAAAGACGGAGGATTTTTCCCAAATCTTTACGCAGCCGGAGAAGTTACTTATGACGGATCATTTAGACCGGGACCGACGGCAGTCGGACTTTATCAAGGTCATATTGCGGCACAAAACATCCTTAGAAAATCTAACTGATTCGTAGCGCATTTTGAACCTCAGCGGTTGATTCAATCTCTGAGGTTCTTCGCGCTATATAGAATAAAGACGTCTGCCATCAGAGATATCGGAATGAATCTTCTAAGCCTCTCATTACTTGAAGCGATCGTGAGAACTGGATCGTACAGCGGCGCTGCAAAGGAAAAAAACTTTTCGGTGGCTAAGGTTAGCTTCCATATTAATAATCTTCAAGACGAGCTGAATTTAATTCTTTTTGAAAAAGTCGGAAGACAGATGAGACTAACTAAAGACGGCGAAAAGGTCCTGGAGGAGGCAAGGAAGATATTGGAGGCCACTGAAAAAATATCCTCTATGAAAGGAGGGTCTCCGAGACTAACGGGGAACTTAGGTATAGCTGTAAACGAAACCTTGCTCCAATATCGTTTAGTGAACGTCATTAACAACTTTAGACAGATGGCGCCGGACGTAACGATAAAGGTTGAACTTGGCACTGCTTACTCGATTAAAGATATGGTTTTAAGGTCCGAGGTAGACCTGGCTGTCTCCTTCAATATGGGGAGCTACGAAAGTCCGTTGACGGCACTCCCATTATGTTCGGAGGAATTAGGATTGTTTGGTTCGCCGAGGCTGAAAATAGAAAAGGAACAGTTCTTTCTTCCGAACCATTGCCCGAACTTAAATCTTTTGACGTGGAACTTCACCAGCGGTCCTTTCCGGTTTTTCAAGCGGTTTTTGGACAAACGAGGGATATGTATGGGAAAAGACATGCAAGTGAGCAGTAGAAACATCATTAACACCTTTTTAGAAAGCGGGTTTGGTGTTGCTTACTTACCCAAAGTATCGGTAGAGAGAGAAGTGGAAGAAGGAAGAATCTGCGAGATACAAACAGCTCTGCCTAAAATTGATTTAGGTGTGATTCTGCTGAAAAACTCAAACCATGCTGAGTCTTCCGCGGCATCGCTATTTTCTAAGTTGGTAAAAAATGAACTCTACGATGGGAAGATGGACAGAAGCGATTTCTTTTCCAGGACGTGCCTAATGCATCGCACACCCAACGAGTGTTAGAACTAAATTTGAGATATAGAAAACGGGCGCTTCAAAGCGCCCGTCTGAATTATGTTCCTAGAAGAATCTGATTAGTTCTTCTTGAGGTGATCAGGCCACCAGCTCGGGTACGGAGCAGTCTGAGGAGTCTGCAGCCAGCCCGGAACGTAGTGAGCTTCAGGATCAAGCTTGGCAGCTTCAGCACCGGCGTTGTAGAAGCCCATGATGGTGAAGGAACCCATGGCGATCATACCGATGATGAGGACATATGTAAGCTTGCGGAGGAAGCTGCGTGTGGCGTTCGACGGACCGCACCACTTCATGCACAGACGATACAGACCGATCATGCCGTGAAGTTCAGTGACGATGAGGAACAGGAAGATAACCCACAGCCAGGAGTGATAAACCTCGAGGCCGCTGCCGTAAGGTCCGATGCTGCCCGGATCCATCAGCATGGGAAGCATATGCGGGAAGACCAGAGCGGTGAGGATAACACCGGTGATGAACTGAACCCACCACATCGTTGTGTCGGTGTGACGGAGCAGTTTGTAGTGGCCGCGCATGATGCGGAAGGCTTTGTAGTTGTTCGGGAACTTGCGGAGAGCAAGGATCGCATGGATGACGACGAGAACGAAGATCGTGCCGACGAAAACGGAGTGCATCCAGAGGTGATCAACACCGTCAATGAAGTAGCCGCCGGTTAAAGAAACCAGAGACCAGAAAGTGTCTTTGCCAAGAAGAATGGAGCTGGTGAAGCCCATGTGGCAGAACAAGAAGAGACCAAGGATCAAACCGGTAACGGATTGAAGAACGTCGCACCAAGCATAAGCTTTGGATTTCTGTTTTGTTTCTACCAAATCTTCGCCATCAATGATGGTCTTGGCAGAAGGTGTCACCTTATAGAGGTGGGAGATGTCTTTAAAATCATCAGCCATGATAAACCTTAGAAATAGGATGAGTTAGCGTTTAACACTGAGCGTAATAATGCTCCCGAACAAATCCTATGTCTCTCAAAAATCAAGCCTTGACTGAAGAAGATAAAGTAAAACCCTCGTTTTCAATAAAAATACGAGGGTTTATACCTAAGATTTAATTAAGTATGCACTTATTTGGTGCCGAAAATTCTGTCGCCGGCGTCGCCAAGGCCGGGAAGAATGTAGGCATCCTTGTTGAGTTTTTCGTCCAAAGAGGCGACATAGAGCTCAATTTCGGGATGAGCTTTCTGGAATGTTTCAACTCCTTCGGGGGCTGAGACCAGAGCGACAAAAGTAATATCTTTTGGTTTTACGCCGCGCTTAAGCAATGTGTCGACAGCTGCGACAGCAGAGTTTCCGGTTGCCAGCATCGGGTCACACAGAATGACACGACGGCCTTCGAGCTTGGAGGGCAGCTTAACAAGGTATTCAACCGGTTTATGATCAGGACCGCGGTATAAGCCTATATGACCGACACGGGCAGACGGCATCAAGTCCATAAGGCCTTCTGACATACCTAAGCCGGCTCTCAGGATCGGAATAATCACCAGCTTTTTACCTTTGATGAAATTAGCTTTGCATTTGCAAAGCGGAGTATCAATCGTACGAGTTTCGAGCGGCAGATCGCGTGTTACTTCATATCCGATCAAGTAGGTAAGTTCGCGGAGCAGTTGACGGAAGGAGTTAGACGGAGTCTTCTTTTCACGCATGGTGCTGAGCTTGTGTTGCACGAGCGGATGGTCAACGATATGAAGTTTCGGGAAACGCGGATCAGTTTTCATTCATTTTCTCCTATTAACTCTTAGCATTATGCGCCTAATGGCAAGTATCGAAGAGCACCAAGATGTTTAGAAACAAAAGATTTTTTCTCTATTTGAGCAAGGCAGAAGCGATGAAAAAGAAAAAAAGAGAGAAATCTCCGTTAATTCAGCTCGGAACTTTGCAGGCGACCGGTTTCGACTCTGTGCATTCAGGAGCTTATCTATTAAACTGACAAAACTCCTCCCTAAAAATTTATAAGGTTCGTCTATGCGTTATATCGTCCTCTTATTGGTCTTATTAATCGGAGCCGGTTTTGTATTTATTAATTGGCCGGCAGTAAATGCACCCGTTGAAGTTAACCTCCTGATTACGACAGCAAAGGCGCCGATTACCTTAATGCTTCTGTTTTGGTTCAGCCTCCTTTTTGTGATCGTGATCTACATTCTGTTTGTTCAGCAGACAGGCTCGTTTGCCACCATGCGCCGCCTGACAAAAGAACTCCAGGAACAGCGCAAACTCGCAACCGATCAGGAAGCTTCCCGTCTGACCGATGTGAAGGCCGATTTTGAGAAAAAATGGCAAATCTGGATGGAAGAGCAGAAACAGATTCTGTCTCAGACCGAACAGCGCTTAAGCGACCGTCAAAACAAGATTCTCGAAGCCTTTAAGGGAACCGAAGATCAAATTGCTGCCGCGAATAAAGAATTGAACGCTTCTATTACCGGCACACTCGACACAATGGACGATAAGATTACGAAGATTTTGATCGCCAATAAAAATCCTGATCAGCAGCAGTAACAGCTGACAGCATTGATAAAAAAGCGGGCCGCGGCCCGCTTTCTTATTTGAGAGAAGAACGAATTACTTATGATAGGAGGTGACGCGCTCCACTTCTTCAGCGCTGCCTAAGAAAACAGCCACTCTCTGGTGCAGCTTCTCGGGCTGCAGATCAAGAATATTTTGATATCCGTTCGTTGCTTTGCCGCCAGCTTGTTCAATAAGGAAAGACATCGGGTTGGCTTCATACATCAAACGGAGCTTGCCGGGTTTGGACGGATCGCGGTTGTCGCGCGGGTACATGAAAATACCGCCGCGGCAAAGGACACGATGAACTTCTGCAACCATTGCAGCAACCCAGCGCATATTGAAGTTCTTGCCCAACGGACCGGTGTCACCGGCCAAAAGTTCTTGAACATACTTCTGAACCGGAGCTTCCCAATGTCTCATGTTGGACATGTTGATCGCAAATTCCTGGGTCTGGACAGGAATACGGACGTTTTCCTTCGTAAGGATGTACTCTCCGGTACCAAGGTTCAGCGTGAACATGAAAACGCCGGTGCCGACGGTTAATGTCAGGATTGTTTGCGGGGAATACATCACATAGCCGGCGGCAACCTGTTTACGGCCGGGCGTGAGGAAGCTCTCATCGGTGATCTTGCCTTCAGGTGCTTTCGTAATGGAAAAGATCGTACCGATCGGTGCGTTGATATCGATGTTGCTCGAGCCGTCGAGAGGGTCGAACATGATGAGATATTCACCGCGCTTAAAGGCAGACGGTGTGGGCAGACAGTGGTCCATCTCTTCGCTGGCCATGCCGGCTAAGGCACCGGTCCATTCGACGCCTTCCACAAAAATCTCATTGGTGATGACGTCAAGTTTTTTCTGGTGTTCGCCTTGAACGTTGTCCGTTCCGGCAAAGCCGAGAACGCCGGCAAGAGCTCCGTGGGTCACCTTATCGTTGATTTCTTTACTCAAGTCGGCAACTGCGTTGAGAAGATCGCATAGCTGCTGATCGATGGCGCCGTCGCTTAACTGTTTTACTAAAAACTGCTGAAGGTTGATGGCCACTTTATAAATCTCCTTTTGAAAGATCGTTTGTGATCTGCATTCTAAAAAAATCTAGACGGGTTCCGTTAAGGCGTGTTCAATAATTTCTCGTACATTCGGAGAAAGATTCTTTTCTTCGCTGACGTACTTGAGTGCCTTATACATGAGGTTGGACAAAGTAGGTTCGTAGCGGCGCCAGTTTTCCAAAGCACGGGCAAGACGCGCAGCAACCTGCGGGTTGAACTTGTCCACGAAAAGTACGCTGTCCACCCAGAGCTGATAGCCCATACCGTCCGGACGATGGAATTCGGGACCGCCGGTCCGGAAGAAGGTACCGAGCAGGGCGTAGATGCTGTTGGGGTTGTGATCCTGATACTTCGGATGCTGGGTCAGCGCACGAATGAGATCCACCGTCGGACGTTTTCCGCGCTGAGTGCGAAGCTGGGTGCTCAACGCCAGCCACTTGTTATTTAAAAGCGGTTCGGACTTCCACTCGACATCGGCTTTGCTCAAAAGCTCCTCTCCGATCGGCAGCGAAGCTTGGACGGCGATGTTGACAGCCCCGAGGCGATCCGTGAGGTTGTTTGCGTTCTTATAAAGGTTGCGAACCTGCTGCATGGCTTTGGCATCTTGAGCGTAGGCCAGGTAGCCCAAAGACAGAAGCTTGAGTGCGCGGCGTCCGGCGTCTGCAGCATCGGGACGATAGAGGCCCGGTGTCTGGTTGTTTTTAACCTTGTCTTCGAACGAGCCTCTTAAGCGCTGGCCGATTCTGCGTTTAATCAGATCGCAGGCTTCGCGAATGAGCGCCGGTTCGATGAGAACGCGATTCTCGGCTATGTAGTTCTCGCTCGGCATTTCCAGAACTTTCGCACGGTAGGCCGGAGACAGGGAATCGTCGTTGAGAATATCCTCAAACGCAAAGAGGTAGGACTCAGACGGCATCGCGTTTTGTGCGCCGCGTCTGCTCAGGTCGGTGATGAATTGATCGACCATTTGCAGCGTCAGTTTCTCAAACGCATCGGCGCGATTGAAAAGGTCTGAATCATGGCGGGCTAAGAAAGCCAGCTGTTCGCGTGTGTATTCAGTGTTGAAGATAACCGGGGCGGAAAAGCCTCTTCCGATAGACAGCAGCGGTTTGGTCGACACGTTGCGGAAGGTCCAGCTCTGAACAGCTTCGTCCAAAATCAACAGACGAGTTGTGCCGTCCGGAGAGTCTTCCCCTTCCAGCTGCAGCGGAATATCGTTTCCGGCGTCATCCAGAATACCGATCTTAACGGGAATCATGAGCGGTTTCGGCGCCGGTTTGCCCGGGAAGGTACGGTTGTTTTGGCGAAGCGTCAATGTAAAGGTTTTGGCGATTTCATCCCACTTGGTTTCGACCGAGATGCGGGGCGTTCCGGCCTGGGAGTACCAAAGTTCGAACTGAGATAAATCTTCATAATTTGACTCTGCCATCGCATTTAAGAAATCGTCGCAGGTAGCAGCGGTTCCGTCATAACGGTTGATGTATTCGAGCAGGCCGCGGCGGAAACCGTCCTTGCCGAACAGTGTCTGATACATGCGCACAACTTCCGCACCTTTTTCATAAACGGTGGTGGTGTAGAAGTTGTTGATTGAGCGATAAGAGTCGGGACGAATCGGATGCGCCATAGGGCCCGCATCCTCCGGGAACTGAGCGTTTCTCAGAACACGCACGTCATCAATACGCTTAACAGCGCGGGAAGACTCGTCGCCGAGCATATCGGCAGAGAATTCTTGTTCTCTAAAGACAGTGAGGCCTTCCTTCAGAGACAACTGGAACCAATCTCTGCAGGTCACACGGTCGCCGGTCCAGTTGTGGAAGTATTCGTGTCCGATGACGGCTTCGATATTGGCAAAGTCTTGGTCGGTGGCAACGTTCTCATCAGCCAGAACATATTTGGAATTGAAAATGTTCAAGCCTTTGTTTTCCATGGCGCCGAAGTTAAAGTCATCGGTTGCGACAATCATGAAGCGATCTAAGTCGAGATCCAGGCCGAAACGTTCTTCGTCCCACTTAATGGCCTTAACCAAACTTTGCATGGCAAATTCCGTTTTGCCTTTGTTGGACGGTTCGGTCCAAATTTGAAGCAGGGCCTCACGGCCGTCGGACAAGGTGACCTTTTGTTCTTGAGCGACAAAATTGCCGGCAACTAAAGCAAAAAGATAAGAAGGTTTCGGGAAGGGGTCTTCCCAAATAGCATAGTTGCGTCCGTCGAGAAGTTCTCCTTGTTCGATAAGGTTGCCGTTGGAAAGAAGCACTTTGTAGTCTTTCGGCGCACGAATGACAACTCGGTATTTTGCAAGGATATCGGGACGGTCTGGAAAATAAGTAATGCGGCGGAAACCTTCGGCTTCACACTGAGTAATGTAGTTGTTCTTACTCATATAAAGTCCGGAGAGCTCAAGGTTGTTGCGCGGATTGATCCTCGTTACGATTTCAATTTCTGTGCGTTCCTTAATGTTATGAATAATGAGCTTTCCGGGGCGCATGTCGTATTGCCCGGGGAATGAGTCTTCGCCTGCGATTTTGATGGAGACCAGTGTCAGATCGTCACCGTCCAAAATGAGATCGTCACTTTTTCTGTCTTCCTGAGGGACGGCAATAATTTTAGAAGTGACTTCTGTACAGGTAGGAATTAAATCAAAAGAAAGGTCGATCGACTCGATCTGGTGATCGGGAGCCGTGTAGTCTTTTCTAAAAACAATATTTGATGCGTTTTGTGATGCCATCTTTATGTTCGCTTTTTTGAATTCGACCATTTTAACGCGGTACCCATTTTTACAAGGAAAAAGCCGCAGAGCTTTGGTGCATTGTCTTAATTCTTCACATATTTTTGAGCTCGGCAGCGAAACTTTTTAAGCCTCTCCGAACGATAGCAATTAGAATGGGGTCACTTTTTAACCAAGGAGTTGCGTATGTGCACTACTTTTATCGTCGGAGACAAAGCTACGGTTGACGGTTCCTTCTTAGTTGCAAGAAGTGCCGACAGCTCTGCGCTCAAGGCTCAGTTGTTCATCATTCATCCTGCTTGCTACTACCCTGAAGGCGCGATGTATCGCACCAAAGATCACAACGGTGCAACCGATTTCAGCTATCCGCAGCCTGTGCACGCTATGCGCTACACCTCGGTTCCCAACTGGCAGACAAAACTGCACGGTGCCGTCGGCTTTAACGAAGCCGGCCTCGGCGTGACCGGTACGGAATCCATTTTTGCCCGTGACGACGCACTGGCCATCGATCCGTACAACAAAGAAACCGGTATTACCGAAGATGACATCATCGATATCATTCTTCCCCGCTGTCATACCGCTGCCGAAGGCGTTGAGCTCTTGGGCAAGATTATTGAAACACACGGCGCCGGCGAAGGCTTCGGCGTTGCTTTCGTTGATGACAACGAAATTTGGTACCTGGAAACCGGTACCGGTCATCAGTGGATGGCTCAGAGAATCCCGGAAGATGTGTATTTCGGCTCCGGCAACCAAGGCCGTCTGCGTTTTTATGATCCGAATGCTTCCGAATTCAAAGGCAGCCCCGACTTGATCGACTTTGCCATCAGACACGGCTTCTATGATCCGAAGAAGGGTCCGTTTGATTTCGCAGCTGCTTACACACGCAATGACGACCGCGACCGCGTTTACAACGACCCGCGCGTCTGGCAGATTCAGAAACTTTTCAATCCGTCCGTGATTCAGCCCGTCGAGGACGGCCGTGAATTCGGCGTATTTATGAAGCCGGAGCGCAAACTGTCTCTCGAAGACGCTAAGCGCGTGATGCGTGACCACTTCGACGGCAGCGAACACGATCCGTACTCTCACGGCCTGAACGGCAATGAACCCTGGCGCCCCGTCAGCGTCTTCCGCACTTACGAAGCGCACGTCATGCAGGTTCGTCCTTGGCTGCCGAGAGCTATTGGTGATGTGATCTACATCGCTTTCGGTATGGCGGACCTTTCCTGCTTCATGCCGTTCTACCAGGGCCTCGAACAAGTTCCGGGTCACTACGGCATCGGTACCTGCCAGGCTGACAGCGCCTCTGTCTACTGGAAGTTCCGCAAGCTCCAGACGCTCGTTATGACCGATTATCAGGCCTATGCCCCGATCGTCAAGAAAGCTTTCGGAGATCAGGAACGCGCGATGACGGCCAAACAGGAACAGATGGAAAAGCAGTACGTTGAACTCATTAAGTCCGATAAGAAGGCTGCCAATACGCTTCTGCAGAAGACCAACCTTGAACTTCTGGCCGAATGCGAAGCCTTGGCCGAAGACCTGACCAACCGGATCTTCACGCTGGCAACTGAAAACATTCAGAAAGCCAACTTCTTTGCCAATCGTTCAAAGAAAGACTAATTTTTTGTTGATTAGTTAAAAGAAAACGCCGCGGTTTGCGGCGTTTTTTGCAGACACAAAAAAACGGAGCTCACATTCGAGCTCCGTTTCCTCTAAGAATTATTTCTTAGCAGCGGCGTCAGCCTGTTCCCAAGCTTTGGCCGGATCAGGCCATTTGCCTGTAGCCTTAATGATTTCGTCAGCCATCTTGTAGTTGTGACCGGCGGTCTTGTGGCACATGATGCAGTTTGTCGGTTTGTCGATGAAGCCGGCGTGCATCTTAGCAACCATCGGGTTCTTAGCGTTGTACATGTCAGCTAAGTTGTGGCAGCCGCGGCAGTTGCGGAAGTTGTAAGAAACCATCCAGTCGGTAACGTTCTTGGAGAGCTCGGGGCGCTTTTCAAGCCACATCTGCGGTGTGTTGAGTGTGCCGCGAAGTTCGCCGAAACCGGAGATAGAACCGGCTTTAGCTTTTGCGAACAGAAGTTCAACATAAGCAACAGGTGTCAAAGGACGATTTGTTTCGTTTAAGAGGTGGCAGTCGGAGCATCCGGCTGTATAACCTGACGGGGTTCTGGCATGCTGGCCTTGTTTCCATGCATAGGAAACACCGTCCATCGAGTGGCACCAGCCTGTGCAGAATTTATCGGTACCAGCCCACTGAACGACACCTACGAGTCCTGCTGTACACAGAATACCGACAACGATGCCGATCACGAGGATCCAAAAAGTACCCCATTTTCCGGTTTGAGACATTTTGTACTCCCTTTTTCGCTTTCTCGGGTGAAATAGAAAGCATGTTATTTGACTTAAGAATCAAGTAGAGACGGTGTAGCGCCGCTCTCACATTCATAATATTATCTTAAGAAAACAAAAAATGCTTTTCTACCTACCTTGTGATTAGGTATATACCCTTAAGCAATAACCCTAATATAAAGTCGTTTCAATCAGATTTTATTATAGAAACTCAAGGGGTTATTTAATCTACCAAATTAGGTTATCAGCCTAATAAGGCAATCACAACACTTTGTTCAGGAATTTGAATATAGGCTTCGGAACCGACTTCTAAACCGTGATTTCCGCGGATAAAACCTACCACATTCAGGCCGTTCGGCAGACGCAGCGTAACCTCGCCGCCCTTATCTTTCTGCGGAAGACGTGAAACCTGGCCGAAGAGGAAACAGCGGCTGACGTCCTCGGGTTTGTCTTTCGAGACGGTAGCGGCTGACGCTTTAAACAATGCTAAAACGCTTTTTCCGACCTGCAGATCGAGAAGCTGGCGACTTTCTAGCGTGACGCTTGAGCGGAGATATTGGCCTTCGCAAACTTTCATCTTAACTTTGCACATGGACATCCCGCCGTGGATGTCTTCAATTACGCAGGGAATAATGTTGCGGATGCTCATGCGCAGGGCAACTGAGGCTAAAGCTGCCAGTTTGGGAGATTCTCCGGCTTGGATATCGCTCAAAATCTGATTTCTGACCTTGTTCAAGGCCGCGGAAGCTTCAAGTACGGCTTCTCCCGCCGGAGTGATGCGTGCTCCGCCTCCGGTGTTTCCGCCGACAGATTTCTCAACCAGCGGTTCTCCGGCCAACGCAGAAAGCGTTTCAATTGCCTGCCACGCAGCTTTGTAACTGATGCCAGCGCTGCGGGCAGCTTCCGAAATACTTCCGAATTGTTTGATGCGCTGCAGGACATCGATTCTTTTGTCGACGACATTCTGGGATAGGGCATCGGAAATATTTAGCGCCATTATTTATTCCTTCGATTCAGCAATTATTCCCACTATTTTAACGGTATTCCATATTAGAATATCGCTTTGAAACATTCCAAGGTCGGAATGGCAACTGTTAATGAGTATCTCATGAAAAAAATTATTCTCGCTGGGGCGACTGTATTAGCTTTTTCTGCTTCTTTTGCGTCTGCAGCTGAAGTGAATGTCGCTGTCGCCGCTAACTTCACTGCACCGATCAAAGAGATTGCCGCTATTTATGAAAAGGAAACCGGAAATAAGATTTTGGCTTCTTTCGGTGCAACCGGAGCTTTCTACGCACAGATTAAAAACGGTGCTCCTTACCAAGTGTTATTCGCTGCCGACGCAAAGACACCTAAGAAAATCGTTGAGGAAGGCCTTGGAATTGACGCCAAACCTTATGCTTTCGGCAAATTAGTCCTTTGGAGCGCTGCCGACAATTTTGTTAAGCAGGATCCGAACTTTATTCTTTCTAACGACGTTAAGAAGATCGCCGTTGCCAATCCTAAGTTAGCACCTTACGGTGAAGCTGCTTATCAGACAATGGAAAAATGGGGCAATCTTAAAAAGGCTGAAGCTAAGTTTGTGACCGGCGACAACATCGGCAAGACCTTCCAGTACGCTAAGACAGCTAACGCACAGGTCGGTTTTGTTGCCCTTTCTCAGGTTTACAAGGACGGTAAGTTTACTTCCGGTTCCGGCTGGGTTATTCCTGCTGACTGCTACAAGCCTATCCGTCAGGATTCCGTTATCCTGAACCCCGGTAAGGACAATAAAGCGGTTGCCGATTTCATGAAGTTCATGGCTACAAGCCCGAAGGTTCAGAAGGTTATCGATTCCTACGGCTACAGCACCAAGTAATTTAGATTTAGGACTGACATGTTTACTGCGGAAGAACTGCTTCCTGTTAAGCTGACTTTAGAGCTTGCTTTGATTACGACCGTCTTCTTGCTTTTGGTGGCAACACCGCTGGCATGGTGGTTGTCGCATACAAAATCAAAGTGGAGGGCACCGATCAGCTCAATTGTTACTTTGCCCTTGGTTCTTCCGCCAAGCGTGCTTGGTTTTTATCTCTTGGTCGCCATGGGACCTTCCGGTCCCTTGGGCAAGCTGACCGAGGCCTTAGGCATCGGTTTGCTGACATTTACATTTCCGGGTTTGGTAATCGGCAGTATCGTTTATTCGATGCCCTTTGCCGTTCAGCCCCTTCAGGCAGCCTTCGAATCGATCGGAAAGCGCCCTTTGGAAGTTGCTGCCACGGTCGGCGCTAAGCCGATGGATGCTTTTTTTAATGTTGTTCTTCCGCTGGCAAAGCCCGGGTTTGTTACAGCGGCTCTTTTGACGTTTGCGCATACGATCGGCGAATTCGGTGTTGTTTTAATGATCGGCGGCAACGTTCCTGGAAAAACACAGGTGGTTTCGACGGAAATTTACAGCTATGTCGAAGCAATGGAATACAGTAAAGCACACTGGCTTGCCGGCGGAATGGTTGTCTTTAGTTTCTTTGTGCTGCTGGGACTGACACTGTTAAACCGCCACAATGAACGCGTCATGCCTTAACTCAGTTGTCTCTTGATATTTATGTCTGATTCATTAAGTTCAGCCTCTTTGCTGCTTCCCCGCGATGACGGTTTCAAACTGGAATGTTCGTTTGTTTTTCCAAATTCGGGCATTACCGTGCTTTTCGGTGCCTCCGGTTCGGGAAAAACTACGGTTCTTCGCTGTATCGCAGGATTGGAGCGGGCACGAGGTTTCGTCAAGGTTGACGGAGTTTATTGGCAAAACGATGCACAAAAACTTTTTCTACCGACTTGGGAGCGTCCATTAGGATATGTGTTCCAGGAGGCATCGCTCTTTCCGCACATGACCGCTAAACAAAATATCGAGTTTGCCGTCAAACGCAGTAAATCAGCGGATGCGCGGTCACGTATGGAAGAAGCAATCGATTTATTGGGTATCCGAGGCCTGCTCGGAAGAAAGCCTGCCCAGCTTTCCGGAGGCGAGCGCCAGCGAGTTGCGATTGCCAGAGCCGTTGCCACCGAACCGAAGATCATGCTGTTTGATGAACCGCTGGCGGCATTGGATTTCAAACGGAAGTCGGAAATTATGCCTTGGCTGGAGAAGCTCAAAGGCAATCTTAAGATTCCGATGCTCTATGTCACGCATTCCGCTGAAGAAGTACTGCACCTGGCTGATAACCTTATCGTGATGGAAGACGGCAAAATCAAAACCTCCGGTGCCTTAACGGACGTTCTTGCCAATATCGATTTGCCGATAAAGATCGGTGAGGACGCCGGCGTTCTGCTAAAGGGCAAAGTCGTATCCAAAGAACCGGAGTGGTCGCTAATGACAGTGGACTGCGGGAATATCGCACTACATATTAGTGACAACGGTCAGCCCGTCGGAAGTGCGGCCTCCTTGCGGATATTGGCTAGAGAGGTCGTCTTTGCAATAGATAGGCCGGTCGATCTTTCCGTTCAGAATGCTTTTGAAGGAACTGTCGAAGAAATATCAATTCACGGAGACGGCGCCGATGCTCTGGTTCGAACGAACTGTTCCGGCCAAATTATTATTGGGAAACTGACCCGCAAGGCGCTCAGCGAGCTCGGCATAAAAGAAGGGAGTCGAATTTGGCTCCTCATCAAGAGTGTTGCAGTTTTGTCTGTTTAGTCTTCCAGAACTTTGACCTTGTAAGAAGTCGGTCTGCCTTCATCAAAACTAAACGGAATAACAATGTTGGCGGTTCCGCCGCCGGTAATCGTTTCAATCTTCGGATCTGTCTTATATTCGGCAGGTTCGAAGATTTTTTGTATTCTTGAGCTGCCTGCGCCTTCGAGCGTCAGCTGAATGACGGGAAGCTTTTGAGTTCGCATATCCTGATTCTGAATCTGCAGCTTCAGCTCCCATTGTCCGGGAGAAACCGCATTCACCTGATTAGACAAGACAACCGGTGTTCTCAGCGGAGGACAGTAGAGATAATTGCAGCTTTGCTGAGAAATAGTGTTCAAAGGCTCTTTCTTTAGAATTTCCGGCTGCAGGAAAAGTGTTACCTGCCATGCTGCAAGAATGACAAAGCATAGACAGATAAAAAGCATAATGGAGCGAATAATGCCCGGAGTGCGGGACGGATCCGAAGGGTCTCCGAGGTCATCCTCAGGCGGGAGAATAACACCGTCACTGCCTTTGACACCGAACTTCTCTATAGGGTCGGATGTCGCTGGGGCAGCTTTAATCTCTTTCGGTGCATCTTCTTTTTTCAACGGCGCGGAAAGTTCGGATATATCTTTCGAAAGCGAAGCCATCAAAGCCTTCGGATCTTTCGGACGATCGGATGAAGGCTGAGGTGCGGAAACGGGTTCGGCCGGACGAACCGAAGCGGTCGGAAGCTTAAAGTCTTCGGGAGGTTTTTTAAGATCGGCAGGGACAATTTTAGGAATGTCGCGCTGCTTCTGATTTCCGCCCAGTGAAGGTTCGGACGGAAAGTTGTAATGATTCGAATCTCCCTCGAATTTAGGTTCCATAGCCGCCTCTTTTCTATTTAGTGAATCTGACCGGCCAAACAAATCCATCCTTCCATGGACTTCCAAACAGATAGCGGAGAGTCAGGACGATAAGAGCCATAAACCTCGATCAATTCTTCTGCCTGTCTTTCCAAAATTCCGGAAAGAACGAGATAGCCGCCTTTTTTCACGCGCGCCAAAAGCGCAGGGGCTAAAAGCCGAAGCGGGTTACTGAGGATATTAGCCACGACTACATCGAATTTTTCGTCAGGCATATCCTCCGGCAGGTAGAAGCTGGCGTCTGCCCGGTTCACTTCTGCATTATAGTCGGCAGCCTCAATAGCCTGAGGGTCTATGTCCGTACCGAGCACTCGGGAGGCCCCGAGTTTCTTGGCGGCAACGGCTAGGATACCCGATCCGCAGCCGTAGTCCAGAACGGATTTTCCTTCCAAATTATGGTCGTGCAGCCATTCCAGACAAAGGCGGGTTGTCGGGTGTGTTCCGGTTCCGAAAGCAACGCCCGGATCCAGGCGAATATTAATCGCATCAGGATTGGGCGGCTCGTGCCAGGAAGGAACGATCCACAGGTCACCGGCAATCTGAGTCGGAGTGAACTGAGCTTGCGTAATGCGAACCCAGTCATTGTCCGGAACTTCGATTCTGCTTTCTAAGACAGGTTTTTTAAGACCTTCTTCTTTGAGCGCAGCTTCCAAGGCGCCTTCTATGTCGAAGTCGTCTCCGCAGAGGACTTTAAGACGGGAGCTGTCCCAAGCGAAATCATCAATTTCAATTCCGGGTTCACCGAAAATAGGTTTTTCACGTTCGGTTTCAGCATCGGCGTCCTCGATTGAAACCGAGTAGGCGCCCCTGTCCATTAGGAAGTCCGTTAAGGGTTCGACTTCCTTTTTGTCCGTCAGCAGAGAGTATTCGAATAACATGGATAACAGCCTTATTTCTTAACAGATTCGCGGTGCGCCAGCTTTTCTTCCAGATAATGGATGCTCACACCGCCCTGGAGGAATTTCTGGTCGATCATCATTTCGCGATGCAGCGGAATGTTGGTCGAGATGCCTTCGATGACGGTTTCGGAAAGCGCCGTGCGCATTCTGGCGATTGCCTGATCACGGGTGTCGCCGTAAGTGATGAGCTTGCCGATCATGGAGTCGTAATGCGGCGGAATGAAGTAGCCGGGATAGACGTGAGAGTCGACACGAACGCCGGGGCCGCCGGGCTGGTGCAGCGTTGTGATGCGGCCCGGGCTGGGGATGAAGCGATAGGGATCCTCAGCGTTGATACGGCATTCGATCGCGTGGCCCTTGATCTGAATGTCGCGCTGACGATAGCGAAGCTTTTCGCCGGCGGCGATACGAATCTGTTCCTGGACGAGGTCGACACCGGTGACGAATTCAGTGACCGGGTGCTCGACCTGAATACGAGTGTTCATTTCGATGAAGTAGAACTCACCGTTTTCGTAGAGGAACTCAAAAGTGCCTGCACCGCGGTACCCGATTTTGCGGCAGCCTTCAGCGCAGCGCTCGCCGATCTTTTCAATGGCGCGGCGAGGAATCCCGATTGCAGGAGACTCTTCGATGACCTTCTGGTTGCGGCGCTGCATAGAGCAGTCTCGTTCGCCGAGCCAAATTGCATTGCGGAAGTTGTCAGCCAGAACCTGGATCTCAATATGACGCGGGTTCTCAAGGAACTTTTCCAGATAAACGGTGTCGTTGCCGAAAGCGGCTTTCGCTTCCTGCTTAGTGGTGTTGACGGCGTTAATCAAAGCAGCTTCGGTATGAACCACTTTCATACCGCGGCCGCCGCCACCGCCGGAGGCTTTAATGATGACGGGATAGCCGACAGAGCGGGCAATCTTAATGATTTCCGAAGGATCGTCAGGCAGGGCGCCGCCGGAGCCGGGGACGCAGGGAACGCCGGCGTCGATCATGGCTTGTTTGGCGGAAACCTTGTCGCCCATCAGACGAATGGTTTCGGGGCGCGGGCCGATAAAAACAAATCCGCTGGATTCCACGCGTTCTGCGAAATCTGCGTTTTCAGAAAGGAAACCGTAGCCGGGATGAATTGCTTCGGCATCGGTAACCTCGGCAGCGCTGATAAGCGCCGGCATGTTCAAATAGCTTTGATGAACAGGGGCAGGTCCGATGCAAACGGACTCGTCTGCGAGGCGAACGTACTTAGCATCCGTATCTGCAAGTGAATGGGCAACCACCGTTTTGATGCCCATTTCTTTACAGGCTCTTTGAATGCGAAGGGCGATTTCTCCGCGGTTGGCAATCAAAATCTTACCGAACATAGGGGCTCACTGATTATTCGATGACGAAGAGGGGCTGGCCGAATTCGACCGGAGAGCCGTTATCGACGAGAATTTCTTTCACTGTGCCGCTGACTTCGGCTTCGATTTCATTGAGAAGCTTCATAGCTTCAATGATGCAAAGTGTGTCGCCCTTCTTAACCTGAGTGCCGACTTCAACAAAAGGATCGGCGCCAGGGCTCGGAGCTCTATAGAAAGTGCCGACCATGGGGCTGGTTACCTGAGTGCCGCTTGGGGAGCTGGAGGCCGGCGCGGCAGACGGGGCAGCAGGCGCTGCGGAGGGCACAGGTGCGGCCGGGGCCGGAGCTGCCTGCGGAATCTCGATAATCGCCGGTGCGGCTTGAGCGGCTTGGGCAGGGCGGTTCACGATTCTGACGTGGTCGCCTTCTTCATTGATTTCGATTTCGGCAATGCCGGAAGCCTGAACTAAATCGATCAATGTTTTAAGTTTTCTCAAGTCCATAGAAATGCCTTTCTATAATATAAATTAGGAAAAATTATTCTGCGGTAAGAAAGTATGCGGCGGCAGAAAAATAGCCGTGCACTCCGAGGCCGATGATGCAGCCTTCGGCGATGTCAGACAGATAAGAGTGGTGTCTGAATTCTTCGCGCTTAAAAATGTTGGATAAATGAACTTCGATAAACGGAATCTTTACAGACAAAAAGGCATCGCGAATTGCGATGCTGGTATGTGTGTAAGCGCCGGGGTTGATGATGACTGCTTCGATACCTTCTTTTGCTGCCTGCTGGATCCTATCGACAAGATCACCTTCGTGGTTGCTTTGATAGGCAGCAAGTGTTCCGCCGGTAGATTCAACGAAGGCTCTTAAGTCGGTTTCGATCTCGGCAAGCGTTGTCGTACCGTATTTGTCCGGTTCTCGGGTTCCTAAAAGGTTGAGGTTCGGACCATTTATCAAAAGTAATTTTTTCATAGGCCAAGCCGCGGGTTAAATCGCGGCTAAATGAGTTTTTCGCCTAGTATAGACGCTATTTGCGCCTAATTCTTCAATAAGTTAGCCTAACTTGTTTCTGATTTCTAACGTTTTTCGTCAAAAAACGGCTTAGAAATTGCACGAAAATAAAAGAAGATAAGGCTTAATTTAGGGTAAATACCTATTTTTCTTCTGTGAGTGAAATCAGTCTTTCAAGTTGTTCGATATCGGCGGTTTTTGCGGTTTCTTCCTCGATTTGCCAAGGATCAGGCGCTTTTTTTGTCAGATTTTTGATCTTTGCCCGATTCTCAAAAACCTTTAAGCGAACCCAAACAGCGAGTTGTTCACGATCAAAATAGCCGCCTTTAATGATCGGAGCTTCGAAAATGATCTCTTCGACGGGTTCGTTCTTCCCGGGCCGCTCGATGGGCAGAACCTCAATCTCAATTTGCCGATCAACTAGATCGATTTCAAGAGATTTCGCATCATCGCACTCAACTGCGATGTAAATGTCTGAATACTTGTCTGCGCATCCGTTCAGCACTCCTCGGATAAGAAGAGGTTTGTAATCACTCACTTCTTTCATGACAATTAACGCTGCTCTTCTGAGTTCCAAAAGGCGTTCCGCATGACCTTTTGGATCAAAAATGGCGTAATGCTCTCGCAGCGCGGATTCGATGGCGTCATCGTCCGGCAGCTGCGCACTTGAAGTGATTTCGTATTCTTCGGCGAGTTTGCGTCTTGCCTCGCTCCAGTCGGGTACGCCTTCGGCAATGATGGCGGCTGCTTCTGCTGCCAGTCCGCGGGTGTCTTTTCTTCTCATACTAATTACGTCGGTAGGATTCTTCCGATCAGTCGTGGCACAATGCCACACATTGATTTAGCGAGGATTCTATCGTGCACATTCATATTCTCGGTATTTGCGGCACATTTATGGGCGGCATAGCCCAGCTTGCAAAAAGTCTTGGTATTGAGGTCAGCGGCTGCGACGCCGGCGTTTATCCTCCGATGTCGGATCAGCTCGAACAAGCCGGAATTCACTTAATAGAGGGCTACGACCCTGAGCAGCTGGATGACGGTGCTGACTTATATGTCATCGGCAATGCAATTAGTCGAGGCAATCCTTTGCTCGAGGAAATTCTCAACCGCGGACTGCCTTACACCTCCGGACCACAATGGCTGCAAGAGAATATTCTGAACGGCCGTCATGTGCTTGCCGTTGCCGGGACGCACGGTAAAACCACAACCAGCTCGATGCTGGCTTGGATTTTGGAAGACTGCGGATTGAATCCGAGTTTTCTGATCGGCGGTGTTCCTCAGAATTTCGGACATTCGGCTCGCCTGACCGAGTCGGAGTTTTTCGTGATCGAAGCCGATGAATATGACACGGCTTTCTTTGATAAGCGCAGCAAGTTTGTGCACTATCGTCCCCGCACGGTCATTCTGAATAACCTCGAATACGATCACGCCGATATTTTCCCGAACTTAGAAGCGATTGAACGCCAATTCCATCATTTGGTGCGCACGATTCCGTCTCACGGGAAAGTGATTTTCAACGAAGCTTCCGAGGCGCTCCATCGCGTACTGAAGATGGGTTTGTGGACACCGGCTGAAAGTTTCGGAACGTCTTCCGTCTGCGATTGGCGTTTGGTTGAGCATGAAGGCGCAAGATTGTTTGCCGGCGGCAAAGAGGTCGGACGTTTTGAACTGTCGTTGCCGGGCGAACACAATCTGCTGAATGCGTCGGCTGCGGTTGCAGCGGCCGTGAATGCAGGCGTCAGTGCAGAAAGAGCGGTCGACGCTTTATTCCGCTTCGAAGGCGTAAAACGCCGCATGGAAGTCAAAGGAGAGGTTGCCGGCATCAAGGTGATCGACGATTTTGCTCATCATCCGACGGCGATTGAAGAAACGATCAAAGCCGTTCGCAGCAAATATCAAACAGGCCGTCTGCTCGCAGTTCTTGAGCCGCGCTCTAATACGATGAAGCTCGGCACGATGAAGGCCCAGCTCCCGGGAAGTTTGGTTCAGGCCGATAAAGTGTTCTGTTATCAGGGACCGGCCGTGCAGTGGGATACGGCTGCCGCCTTGGCGCCGCTCGGCGAAAAGGCTGAAGAATTTAAGGATCTTGAAGCCCTTGTGAAAGACGTCGTAGGGCAGGCAGAACAGGGTGATACGATCTTAGTGATGAGCAACGGCGGCTTCGGCGGCGTCCACAAGAAACTGCTGGACGGATTGAAATCTAAGTTCGGAGCCTAACCTCATGCGTCCTACTCTTTATCTGCACGGTTTCTTGTCGCACCCGAACTCTGCGAAGCCCAAGCTTCTCAGAGAAGCGCATGAAAAGATCGGCAAGCCCTTTATCGCTCCGGAACTCTACATGTCGCCTGAGGAGGTCGCCGCGTTTCTGTCCAAGCTGATCAAAGAAGACCTCGAAGGAGGTCCTGTCGATGTGATCGGTTCTTCCCTCGGAGGCTTTTATGCCGCGTGGGCAAAAGAGCATCTTCCGGTGGTAAAAGCTGTATTGCTCAATCCTGCTTTGGGCAACTGGGGAAAGGTAGATTTCCAGCCGGGCTGGCACAAGGTGAGCGGCCTTGACCGTGAAATGTATGTTTGTCCTGAATTCATGATCCAGCTTGAAAAGATGCTGGTAAAGGATTTGAAGAAGCCTCAGGATTATCTTTCGCTCATCAGTCTCAAAGACAAGGTCCTGGATCCAACGCAGACTCTGGATTTTCTAAAAGATACAAAGATTGTGAAGATTCCGGACGGAGACCATAGAATTACGGACTTCGCACCTCATGTCGAAGAGATCATGAGTTTTTTAGCGGAATAGCCGTTTTTTGAACGGAAATGAAGCAGCGCCTGTTCCCAAGGCGGGTAACTGTCTACAGGCGTTTAAGAATTTGCGTTTGAGCCGCGAACGATAGGCTTAAACTCTACCGAGAACAGGTAATACCAGTCAGTCATAACGTCAAAATAAGAAAGGACGCAATGAATTTATTTTTTGAAGAAGACGGAGCCTTTAAAGTCGGAACAGAGATGTCCGGCATCGATTCGGCCTGCCAAGTTGAATTACCGACAGGAAAAAGAATAAAAGTTAAGCGCTCTCATATCTTCGTGACGTACAACAGCCCGTCACCGGCGGAATTCTTAGCTCGAGCCCAGCAGGAAGCCGAAGAGATCGATCTGGAAATTCTCTGGGAATTCGCGCCCGATGACGAGTTCGACTTTAAAACCATTGCAGCCGAATATTTCGGAGACAGCGTTACACCGATCCAGCAGGCAGCAACGATTCTTCGTCTGCATTCCAATCCTGTTTATTTCTACCGAAAAGGCCGCGGCAAATATCGCAAGGCGCCTGCGGAGACACTGAAGCTGGCCTTAGCCGCGATTGAAAGAAAGAAAAAACTCGAAGAGCAGAAAGACTCTTATGTTCAGATGCTCATCGAGGAGCACAAGGCGCCGGCAGAAATTGCCAATAAGGCCATTGAGCTTTTGGTTCGTCCCGATAAGAACTCCATCGAGTGGAAGGCTTTGAATGAAGCGAGCGACAAACTCAGCTGCATGCCGCTGCGTCTGCTGCTCGATGTCGGTGCGATCCCGAACGCTTGGCGCTGGCATGTCGAAAGCTTCTTCATGATTAACTTTCCGAAAGGAAAGAATTTCCCGGAGAACCTTTCTCAGCCTCATCGTGAAGCACATGACGAGCTTCCTTTATCAGATGCGGTTGCCTTCTCTATTGACGACTCGGAAACCACAGAAATCGATGATGCTTTGTCTGTGACGCCGCTCGAAGACGGAAAAACACGAGTCGGTATTCATATTTCCGCACCCGGCCTGGGGATTCAGCCGGGGTCCGATATCGACTTAGTCGCGCGGGAAAGAATGTCGACCGTCTACGCGCCGGGTCTTAAGACGACGATGCTGCCGAAAGAATGGGTGGCAGCCTTCTCTTTGGACGAAGGACTGATCTGTCCCGTCGTTTCGCTCTACGCCGTGGTCGACAACGAGACGCTTGCCGTTCTCTCTACGGATACACGCCTCGAACGCATCAAAATCGAAAAAAATCTGCGTTACGACCTGATCGCCGACAAGGTGACGGAAGAAGCCATTCAAGAGGGTAACCTCCCGGTGCCTTACGGTCCCGAGCTTATTTGGCTGTGGAAGTTTGCTAAGAAGCTTCTGAAAGTCCGCGAAGAGGTTCGCGGCAGACCGGAACCCGTCGGACGTATCGATTGGTACTTCAGCCTGAAGGGAGAAGATGAGAATGCGGAAATTGAACTGAAGGGGCGCCGCAGAGGGGATCCTTTGGATCTGCTCGTGGCCGAAATGATGATTTTTGCGAATTCGACCTGGGGCGGCTGGCTGGAAGAAAGAGATGTTGCCGGTATCTATCGTTCTCAGAGAATGGGCCGCGTCAAGATGACGAGCGTTCCCGGACCGCACGACGGCATCGGTGTTCCGTACTACGCCTGGTCGACTTCTCCGCTGCGCCGTTATGTCGACATGGTCAACCAGCGCCAGATTATTGCGACACTCAAAGGCGAAAAAGCTCCGTACCGCAATAATGACTCCGAGCTCTTCTCGATCATTTCTACGTTCGATTCCAATTACTCGGCATTCAATGACTTCCAGTCCCGCATGGATCGCTACTGGTCGATGCGATGGATTGAGCAGGAAGGCATCAATGAGCTCAAGGCCACAGTGGTAAAAGGCGACCTCGTCAGAATTGAAGGCCTGCCGATGGCTCAGCGCGTCCCTGGACTGCCGGAGCTTCCTCGTGGTCAGAGCGTCCTGATGAAGGTTTTGAACCTCGACTATCTATCCTTGGTCATGGAGTGCAGCCTCATTAAAGTGCTGAACGAAAGCCACGAAGAGGATCTGGAAGAGGAAGAGATAGAAGCCGAAGTTGAGGCTCCGGGAGCGGTCCCCCCGGAAGCGCCTCAGGCTGAGGGGGCTGAGCCCGGAAACGCAGGGCAGGCCTGACGGATAGAAAACCGCTCTTCTATACCGTAAAGACATGAGGTAAGATTTAGAAAAGAAATCTTGAAAGGATTCATCAATATGAAGCAGGTTACCAAATTAGGAGTTGTGGGTAATCCCATCGGACATAGTCTCTCTCCGGAAATCCATTTAATGTTTGCCCAGGAATTCGGCGACGAGATTTCTTACGATAAAGTTGAAATCCCGCTCGGCGAATTTGAAAGCGCCATAGGCGAAATGATCGACGAGGGATATCACGGACTTAATGTCACGATTCCTTTCAAGTTAGACGCTTTCCGCTGCTCTACAAAGTGTTCCTCTCAGGCTCGTCAGTCACGCGCTGTGAATACGCTCACTTTCCAAAACAACAAGATCCTTGGCGAAAACACAGACGGTACCGGTTTCATCCGTGATTTGGAAGAGCGTCTGAAGTTCTTTGTAGAACACAAAAAGATTCTTATCCTCGGCGCCGGCGGCGGTGTTCGCGGTATTCTCCCTGCCCTGATGGAACGTATGCCCAAGTCCGTGACCGTGGCTAACCGTTCTGTTGCCCGTGCTCAGGAACTGTGCGATGAATTCGGTATTCAAAGCATTCTTTATGACGAGACCGGTTCCGAGTCTTATGACCTGATTGTCAACGCCACCCCGACAAGTCTTCAGAACAAGGCTCCGTTGGTTTCTCCGTTTGCATTCGACGGCTGCGAGCTCGCCTACGATTTGGTCTACGCAGCCAAGCCCACACCGTTTATGGAACTGGCTAAGCAGGGCGGCGCAAGACACGCTTCAGACGGCCTCGGAATGCTGGTCGAACAGGCAGCCGACTCCTACGAAATTTGGATGGGCCATCGCCCGGGAACCCAAGACGTTTACGCAAAACTTCGCGAAACTCTGGATAAAAGCGCAAAATAAGGGCACAAACCGACAGGTGAAACCTTGAGCGCAAACAATCCTTCTTCCCAGCTTCACGACCCTGATTATGACGTCGCAGTAAGAGACCCTGAGGCAGCCGCCCGGGGTCTGGCGCTTGTGCAGCAGCTGCTCGACGAAGGGGAGGATGCGGCCGATCGCAAGGATCTAAAGGTCGGCGAAGAGATCAAAAAAGAGCTCCGCGATACTCTGTCAGAACTGCACCCTGCCGATATTGCCTACATCCTGGAAGCCCTTCCGCTCGATGAACGTCTCATCGTGTGGGACTGCGTGCGCTCCGGACGCGACGGCGAAATTTTGGTCGAAGTTAATGAAGGTGTTCGTGAAACCTTGATTGACGCCATGAACCGCGACGAGTTGGTGGACGCTGTCGAAAGCCTGGACACCGACGAAATCGCTGACTTGGTCGAAGACTTGCCGCCTGACGTCGTGGCGGAAGTTCAGGAAGGTCTGTCACACGAAGAAAGAGCTCAGCTGCGCGCGGCCATGAGCTACCCGGAAGATACGGTCGGTGCCCGTATGGACTTCGAAATCGTGTCGATCCGTCAGGAAGTCACGCTCGATATCGTGCTTCGTTACCTTCGCCGCTTAAAGAAGCTTCCTGATCATACCGACCAGGTATTTGTGATTGACCGAGAAGAGCGCCTCATGGGCACTTTGCCGGTTGACCGCATTTTGACGCATTATCCGGAAGACGCCGTTAAAGACGTCATGCTGACGGAAGTCCTGCGGCTGTCTCCGCTCGAAGATGTCAGTGACGCAGCCCAAGCGTTCGAACGTTACGACCTGGTGAGTGCTCCGGTTGTTGACGAAGCAGGCCGCCTGGTGGGACGTCTCACCGTGAATGAAGTGGTGGACGTGATCCGTGAAGAAAGCGATGAAGAGGCTTACGGCGCGGTTGGTTTGGATGACGACCAGGATATTTTCGATTCAGTTTGGTCATCTGCGAAAGCCCGCTGGGTCTGGCTCGGTGTGAACCTCTTTACGGCCTTCTTTGCTTCCCGCGTGATTTCCGCATTCGACGGAACGATTGAAAAGGTTGTTGCACTGGCAGCCTTGATGCCGATTGTCGCGGGTATCGCCGGCAACTCCGGCAACCAGACGCTGACATTACTGGTTCGTTCTTTGGCGACCGGTCAGATTACGGAAGCCAACCAAAGCGACGTGGTCAAAAAAGAAGTTTTGGTGGCTTTGGTCAATGGTCTTATTTGGGGTATTATTGCCGGCCTCTTCACTTGGGGACTCTACTACGACTCTCCGGACGGTATGAAGCTCGGCTTTACGATGTTCCTGGCCATGATGCTGAATATGCTCATGGGTGCGATTGTGGCTATCCTCGTCCCGATTACGCTTAAAAAACTCGGCCGAGATCCGGCCATGGGCGGATCGGTACTCCTGACATTTATTACCGATTCAGGCGGTTTTTTAATCTTCCTCGGTCTGGCAACCTATATATTCGGATAATCAAGACTCAACGTTGAGAATCTGAATGAAAGCAAAAATCTGCGCTTCTTTGTGCCTACTTTCTGCTGCGGTTCTTTTATCCAATGCGCATGCAGAAACTCCCTCCGACGTTTTGCAAGCGATTCCCCATACAGAAGAGCTTCTCAATGTCGTTGTAGTCTCACGCCACGGTGTGCGTTCTCCGACTCAATCTGCAGAAAAACTGCACGGTTGGTCAGATAAGAAGTGGCCGGCTTGGCCCGTTGCTCCTGGATTGCTCACATCTCGCGGTTTTTATCTTGTCAAAGCCACGTGGAAACTCAATCGCAGTCGCGCTCCTTTTACCTACGGGGTCTGTCCGAAGCCGGAAGACGTTCAAATCATTGCAGACGTTGATGAACGAACACGCAAAACAGCCGAGGCTTTAAATGAGGGCCTCTATCCGACCTGTGGTTATAAAGTTAAGGTCACGAGTTCCGAACATTCAGCGATTTTTTCTCCGCTGAAGGCGAAAGTCTGTCGAATTGACGATCCCAAAGAGCTCGAAGAAAAACTCACCCAAAAAGTTGTCGGGATCAACGAAAAGTTTTCGGCTCAAATGGCTGGGATCTCGAAACTAACGGGACATGAGTTTACGGGGCCGATGCGCGCAAAGGTCAGTAAATATAAAGTTGGCTTTAAGGGAGCACCGTACGATTGCTCGAGCATTACCGAGATCTTTGCTTTGGAGTGGGGCCAAAATCCTGAAAAGAAGGTCGCTTGGGACCAATTGGATTGGAACGGAATACTGCGTCTCATGCCGATACGCGTTGCTGTATTTTCTGCGCTTAATCGAGATATGGAAGTTGCTCGTTACAAAGGTTCGGCTTTAGCGAACAAGATTATTGAGAGCCTCGATCACGGTCCTAAATACACCTATCTTATCGGGCATGACACGAACTTGGCTAACCTCGGCGAAATTTTTGATTTGAACTGGAAACTTCCTGGAAGAGATCAGAACGAAAATACGCCGGGCGGTTATCTGACCTTTGAGAAATGGTCCGTTAACGGACAGCCGGAAATCCGTGTGTTTTATTCGGCGTTATCACCCGAACAAATTCATGCAGAGAGGGTGACTCAGCCAACCGATGATTTCGAGATTCTTCCCCGCGGAACGAAGTTCGATGAATGGAAGACGACATATGGCCGCAGACTTCAGTCGAACTGTATAGCGGACGACAAGTACGAAAATCGAAAATAATCAGCTGACTTAACTTAGGAATACTCCTGAAAATGTATCACGGGATACATTTCAGGAGTTTTTTGTGTATCGGAAGTTACTGACAGCCGAGGTGTTATTGCCGCACAATAACACTCAGCAAGACCGTCTCAAACCACGATTCAGACGGACTTGATAACAAAAAACACACCGCCGCAAACAGCGGCTAACAACACTTAAACTCACGGGGAAAACAAACATGAAAAAGCTGATTGCTGTTGCAGTGCTTGCTGCATTCTCTTCTCTTCCTTACGCAGCTGAAAAAGACATCACAACAGACGTCGTCGTTGTCGGCCAGGGTGCCGCCGGTACCGCTGCAGCATTTGCCGCAGCCGAACAGGGCGCTAAAGTCATCGGCCTTGAAAAGAAAGGCATGGTCGGCGGAACAGGTAATTTCTCCGAAGGTATTTTCGCTGTCGGCTCCAAGATGCAGCGCGACTACTACATTCCTCTGACCAAAGACGAAGCCTTCAAGAAGATCATGAACTATGGTCACTGGCGCAGCAATGCCCGCCTGGTTCGTGCCTTCGTCGACAAATCTGCCGATACAGTCGAATGGATGCAGAAGCACGGCGTTAAGTTCGAAAAACTCACGACGAACTATCCCGGCGGTCTCTACACATGGCACATTTATCAGGGCCGTGGTGCCGGCTGGATCAACGCTCTCCAGAAGAAAGGCAAAGATAAATACGGCATGCAGGTTCTCCTGAACACACCTGCAGAAAAACTGATCTTCGGCAAGGACGGCAAGGTTGCCGGTGTCGTTGCTAAAGACAAAGACGGCAATACACTCAACATCCATGCAAAGGCCGTGATTATTGCTACCGGCGGTTTTGCTGACAATCCCGAAATGATGAAGAAGTACACACGCTTCCCGAACACAGACGGTATTGCTCAGACCGGTAAGAACGGTGTCGGTATCCAGATGGCTTGGTCTGCCGGCGGCGGCAAAGAGGGCTTGGAAGTTCAGCAATCCTATCGCCCGGGTCCTCGTGCTGTTTCCACAACTAACCATGTTTCCGCTACCGCCAAACAGCCGCATCTTTGGCTGACTCCGAACGGCGAACGCTTCTGCGACGAAACAATCATGGGTGACTGGCCAGCAGCCGGTAACGCGCTTGAAAGAATCGGCGGTCAGATGTGGGTCGTCTATGACAACAAGAACCTCGACTCTATGAAGCACGACGGTATTGTTCAGGGTGTCGGCGTTATGGTTCCGATCGGCGCTAAGCTGACAAACTTCGAAAAAGAATGGCCAGCTGCAGAACAGGCAGGCTGGGCAGTTAAAGCCAATACACTTGACGAACTCGCCAAGAAGACAGGTATGGATCCTGCTGTCCTGAAAGCCAGCGTTGAACAGTACAACAAGGCTGCCGAACAGCGTCATGACGCTCTGTTCGCAAAAGACCCGCAGTACATCTTCCCCGTCAAACAAGGCCCGTTCTATGCCATCAAGAGCGTCGCTTCCTCTCTCGGAACTCTGGGCGGCATCAAGGTTAACGACCGTCTGCAGGTTGTCACAGACAAAGACAAGGCTATTCCTAACCTCTACGCAGCCGGATCTGACGTCGGCGGTATGTACGGTGATTCTTATGACCTGTTAATGGCAGGCTCTACGATCGGCTTCGCAGTTAACTCCGGCCGTATCGCTGCTGAAAGCGCCGTTAAAGATCACAACCTCGGCAAAAAATAATCCTTAGTCAGTACTAAGCATTAGTGCAAAGAGCCGCCTTCGGGCGGCTTTTTTGCGCTTAGGCTTCCGGGCTATCCGGAATGAAGATGCTTTCGGCTAACGGATGGTTCTTTCTCCGCTCAAAATTTTTGATTGCTAATTCCGTAGAACTATTTGCGTAGCAATAGACACACCCGTGCAGACACGTGTTGTACATGCCGATATCTTTGCTTTCCACACATCCGCATTCCTGCCGCTGCCCCGGATCCTTTTTAATCGTGATGATCTTTTTCTTTTCGGTCGGAAGAGCACTGAACAAATTCAATTGATCGATCTCAAACGACTTTTCAGTTGGTGCTTTTGTGAGGTAGTCAGTTACTGCCGGATCATTTCCGAAAAGCTTGAGCATGAGCTCTGCATCGATGCATTTGCTCGGCAACATTCCATGATGCGACAGATCAAATTTTTCAGCGCAGACGCAGATTTCTAAGTCCCAGCCGCGCTCCTGCCAATAAGAACGAATCTTCGAAAGGTATCCAGCAAACTCTTCAACTTGTTCGGCCGTGGGTTCAGCCTCCTCAATAGAAGCTGAATCGTATTGAGCAGCAAAATGCTCGGAATACTTTAGCAAGTGTCGCTGAACCTTTTTGTAGGCCTTGATGTCGATGAAACTAAACACCAGTCGGTTGGTGCAGCCTTTGAGTTCTTTGCTGATCTTGAAAATCCTGGCGGCCACTTCTCTTGGAGTAAGTGTCTTTGTGAACAACACCGGATCAAAACGCCAGATGAGTCTTTCTGGTCCGATCAAAGAGGCCAGCTTCTTGAAGGTTTGAATTCGACTCTCAACAGATGGGATGTTAGGCTCAAGATTTTCTTGCTGATAGTCATTCAGTGTGAACTGAAAATAGTAATGAACCCCGGCAGCATCGAGCTCCGGAAGGTACCGGATCAAAGGCTTCGGATTCTTGCTCCAGAAAACGATGACCTTCGTTTTCTCAAAAGAAACGTAAACCGGTTTTTGATTGAACGGATTGAACCATTTCACGTAGCCTCGTCTGCCTTTGAAACGAGAAATGAACCACTTAGAGAAATAAGCCGGAATGTCCGTCGATCGGCTAGCCGAGACAATGACCGGGGCCATTGCCTTTACTGTAATGCCGTTGTCCGTGACGATTTCAACCTTTTCTGCGGGCATCTGATGTTCTTATTCCAAGCGTTCTTAGTCTGATTATTAAGATCGAATACTTTACGTTGAAGCCTTGACCAGTTCAATACCTGAATAAATGCCTAGAGACAACGCTCGCTTCGGATCACTGCGCTTAACACTTCTCTAGGAGACCAAATTACAATGACCTCGTAAGAAAATGAGGACACCATGACACCACTGATAGCCGCGAGAAGATACTTTTGGGGAGCGTACAGCTTTTCCACTCTCGGAAGATTCGTCCACGGCATGGCGTTGTCCTGGGTCGTGTGGACTCAAACGCATTCTCCGCTTTGGCTGAGTGCGATTGCCTTGCTTTCTGCACTGCCGTCTTTGCCGCTGGCGCCGGTTGCGGGCTCCATGGCCGACCGATTCCATCGTCATCACATCCTCCTCATTACACAGACAATTGGCTGCGCAATTGCAACGCTCACGGCGTTTCTTTCTTATTGCGGAGATCTTAATCCGTACAACTTGGCCGTATTGGCTTTAATTTTCGGTATCGTGACCTCCATAGACGGCCCGTCTATGCATTCCATGCTGGTCGAAACCGGAGAAACAGTCTCTCAAGCCGTGGCAAGACAGTCGCTTGTGATGAATGTCGCGCGGTCGATTGCGCCCATGCTGGCAGTTCTCATCATCGAGGGTTTCTCGGCAACCTGGTGCTTTGCTATGAATGCCGTTTGCTTTATTCCGATGATTGCCGTGATGGCGATCGTCAAAATCCCGAATCGCACGACGAGTGAAGAGCGTGAGGAAAGCGTGGGCGTCACGTCTCGCCAGCTCTTTATGACGTATCCCATACTGCGGGAGATCCTGCCTCAGGTTGCGTGCCTCTCTATTTTGGTGATGCCTGCCGTGGCTTTGCTGCCTGCGATTTCTCTTAAAGGCAGCGAACTCATGAGCTTCGGCTCTATGTCTTCAGGTTTGGGGTTCGGCGCAGTTGCGGCCGCCGTGCTTATGCAGAGAAATCGCCGCATTATTCACCATGTGACAACGGTCTGGACCGGCGGATGGATTACATGTATTGCTTTTGCCGTGCTGCCCGCACTGGAGACGGTGACTTCTCAATGGCTTTGCGCCTTGGTGGCGGGAGGCGCATTGACTTTTGCCTTAGCTGCGGCGAATAACTTGGTGCAGTGCAAGGCGCCGGACATCTACCGCGGGCGCTTCTCTGCGATGTATTTGGCGGTGATGCTCGGGCTCGTGCCGGTCGGTCAGCTGATATTAGGTTTTGCCTCTGAGCATTTCACGGCTGTCGCCGCCGTACGCGCTTGTGCCGTGATTGCCATGGTTCTGATGGTGCTGTTTGCGTTCCTCTTTTCAATCTCTAAGGCGGAAGAAAGAGTTGGCCCGGACTAATCCGTCCACCAGTCATAGATGTTTTCAAAGAGCTTGGCTTTGACGTAGACGTTTCGGCCGCTCTTATACAAGAGACCTTTACTGATCCAGTCGGAGAAGATTCGGCTCACCGAGACGCGGGTCAGATTGACCACGGCTCCGTACTGCTCATTGGTTAGATCCAATGGAATTCGGTTCCACTCGGTATCCGAGATCGGAACGTCGTAACTGATTAGAAGTACTTTAAGAAAACGTCTTAGGCGTTCGGCAGGCTCCAGCGTGAAATTAGCAACCATTGCTTCAATAGAGCATTCCTGCTTACGCGTCACATGAGCGGCTTCTTTGGCAGCGAACTCACTATTGTTTTTCATGAGATCTGTTAAAACATGCGGCTGCATAATCAGCACCTCGCACGGGCCGATCGCTCGAGTCGTGACATTAACCCGATCTCCGGTGATGACGGAAAGGTCGCATGCTGAGCATCCGGGAATCAATAAACTCAAAACGCTCGGATGACTTTTGTAACGATCTGCAACATAGTAAGCTGCGGCCCCTTTGGTGATGAGGTAGAGCTTGGAGGGTTCGCCTTTGCCCTTGAGCAGATGACCCGGCCGAATAGAGCCGGGAACCCCGTATTTGCGGAATAAATCCTGGGTCTCGGGTAATTCTTTAGGCGGAACCCAGGGGTGGGTTTTAAAAATTTGTCGCATATTTAAGTACTTAATCGGTGCATAATCATTTTTGCACTGGCGAGAAGTTTTTAACAGTCAGTCACGTATTAACACCTAGTAAACGATAGACAAACAAATCTGTCAAAGGCACCATTACGGGATGACTAAAAACCAGCAGTTTAAAAAACAAACACATAGAGGCGCTTTTTCCGTCCTACGCGCTTGTAAGGAAGAACCAGTTTTCCGGGGCAAAAAAGCAGCCGCGTCTCTGACGCTCGCATTGGCTTTTTTACTTGGACTCGGTTCGCTCGGCACTCAGAACGCGATGGCAGTTTCCACCCCCAAGGCAGCTGTCGATTCTAAGGCTCCCCAGTCCGAGCCGCCGCTGAAAGTCAAATCTTTGAGTTACTCCAACTTTGAGCGCGAAGATTTGACGAAGCCATTCGAGACCGAAGAGCAAATCATTGACCGTATGGAAACGAATGCGGCTCGCTTTATCGCAGAGCATTATCGGGTAGATCGCGAAGATGCGGCTGAAATTGTCGAGCAGGCCTTCATTTCCGGGAAAAATCACGACGTGGATCCTTTGCTGATTCTGGCCGTCATTGCCACGGAGTCTTCTTTTGATCCGAAAGCCGGCAGTTCTGTCGGAGCGAAAGGTCTGATGCAGGTTCACGCTAAGGTCCATGCCAAACGCTTCAAAGAGTACGGCGGTCTTAAAGCCGTTCATGAGGTTGAGGCGGGAATTGAAGTGGGAACCCAGATTCTTAAAGAATACCTCAACAAAACAGGCTCTTTGAAGGGTGCTCTGAAGTACTACGTCGGAGCTGCTAAACACTCGCACGACGGCGGCTACAGCCGAAAGGTGCTTTCTATGAGAAGCCACCTTCGTCTGGCAGCCAGCGGACAAGTGGAAGCTGCGAAGATTCAGGCTCGTGCACCGAGCAAGTTTCCTGAAAACTACAGGGACGGCCCTGTTTTCGCGACCTACGGTGCCAACTTAGCCCGTGCGATGACCGAAGGCTATAAGCCGACGGATACAGGTGCTTCCGCCGAAAGCGGTTCAGCCTAATCTAACGTCAGCTTAACGAAAGTCGCCCCACAAAGTTTGAGCGAAGGAAGCGGCAGCAATGGCTGCCGTTTCTGTTCTCAGAATACGGTTTCCGAGTTTACGGCTGTAAAAGCCGCAGTCGATCAGGGCATCAATTTCCTTAGGTGACAAACCGCCTTCGGGTCCGACGGCAAAGGTCACGACATTCGGAACCTCTGAAGAATCATAAGTTTTACCGATCGGGCTCAATACGAATTTGAGTCCCTCAGCGCTTGATACAGCATCTTTTAAATTCGTGCAGAAACGAATGTTGGGAAGGTAATTTTCTCCGCACTGCTGACAAGCAGAGACAGCAATCTTGTTCCACCGTTCAACTCGCTTTAGCGCTTTTTCTCCCGTGAGGCGCACTTCGCCGCGTTCCGCAGGGAAAACAGCAATCTCGGCATAGCCGAGTTCGCAGGCTTTTTCAATAATCCAATCCATTTTTTCGTTGGCAACCAGCGCCTGCAGGAGAACAAGTTTGAGACCTCGAGGCTGCATGATGACCTCCTGAGGGATCACTTCCGCGAAATCCGTCGCAAAACGAATCGTTCCTTTAACAGCACAGCCTTTTCCGTTAAATATTTCCACGGCATCTCCCTGTCTCATGCGAAGGACCCGCATCGCATGATGGACCGCCTCAGGAGGCAGAACAAGCGGGGCATTGACGTCAGCAGAATCGAAAAAATAGTAAAAGCGGGGCATGATTTGTTAAAAGTGCTTTCAGGAATACCAAAATGATATAGCAATTGTCGGATTATTAAGGAAAATAAGGAGGGTATTTCGACTAAACGGCTGATTTCGATACGGCCCCAGAGTTGGTAGAATTACAGGTATTCTTAAGCCCGAGTTTCGGGATTTTTCTTATTTACACCTTATTGACTATGTCCTCTTCCGTCTCCAGTAAGACAATGGCCAACGCGATTCGCGCTTTGGCTATGGATGCAGTCCAAAAAGCAAACTCCGGTCACCCCGGAATGCCGATGGGTATGGCAGATATCGCTGTTGCCCTTTGGACTAAACACCTTCGTCACAATCCTTCTGATCCTAAATGGCTCGGCCGCGACCGTTTTCTTCTTTCTAACGGCCACGGTTCCATGCTCCAGTATGCATTGCTGCATCTTGCCGGCTACGACCTCACCATCGATGATCTGAAGAATTTCCGCCAACTTCACAGCAAAACGCCGGGACACCCCGAAATCGGAGTGACTCCCGGCGTTGAAACATCCACCGGTCCGCTCGGACAGGGCATCGCCAATGCTGTCGGTATGGCTTTGGCTGAAAAAATGCTGGCAGCCGAATTTAATGAAGAGGGCTTTGACATCATCAACAACTACACCTACGCATTCTTAGGTGACGGCTGCTTGATGGAAGGTATTTCTCACGAAGTCTGCTCCTTGGCCGGTGTTTGGAAACTCAATAAACTCATCGCTCTTTACGATGACAACGGCATTTCCATCGACGGCAAGATCGAAAACTGGTTCGGCGAAAACGTTCGCGAGCGTTTCGAATCTTATAACTGGAACGTGATCGGCCCGATCGACGGCCACGATATCGAGGCGGTTTCCGAAGCTATTGAAGAAGCTAAGAAATCCGACAAACCGACATTGATCGACTGCAAGACGGTTATCGGTTTCGGTTCTCCCAATCGCGCAGGCACGAACAAAGCGCACGGTTCTCCTTTGGGAGACGAAGAACTTGCCGAAGCTAAGAAGGCTTTGGGCTGGGAATACGCTCCTTTTGAAATTCCCCAGGAAATTTACGATGCATTTGATGCTCGTAAGGCCGGTGCCGAAATTGAAGAGGCATGGCTCGAAAAATATCGCCGTTACGCCGAAGCTTTCCCGGCTAAAGCTGCTGAATTAGAACGCCGCATGAATGGCCAGCTGCCTGAAAACTGGGATGACGTCATTCTTGAAGCCATTGTGAATGCGGCCGGCGAAGCCAAGACGGTCGCAACCCGTAAAGCCAGCCAGATGGCTTTGAATGCTTATGCACCGCATCTGCCTGAACTTCTCGGCGGCTCCGCTGACCTGACAAGCTCCAACCTGACCAACTGGGAGGGCGTTCAGGCCATGAGACCGGATACCTATCTCGGACGCCACATTAACTACGGTGTTCGCGAATTCGGTATGTGTGCGATCCTGAACGGCATCGCTTTGTACGGCGGATTCATTCCTTACGGCGCTACCTTCCTTACTTTCGCAGACTACGGCCGCAATGCTTTGAGAATGGCCGCTTTGATGAAGCTGCGCTCCATCTTCGTCTTCACGCACGACTCCATCGGCGTCGGCGAAGACGGTCCGACACATCAGCCGATCGAACAGACGGAAAGTCTGCGCATCATTCCGAACATGGATGTCTGGCGTCCTGCCGACACCTGCGAAACACTTACCGCCTGGGCCTGCGCAATTTCCCGCCAGGACGGCCCGTCTTCTCTGATCTTCAGCCGCCAGAACCTTCCGTTCGTGGAACGCGATGAGATCAATGTCGATGACATGGAAAAGGGCGGCTACATCATGCTTGAAGCTCCGAACGGTCCTTCTTCCGTTGAAGTGACTCTGGTTGCGACCGGCAGTGAAGTTGCACTGGCGGCAGAAGTCCGCAAGCAGCTTTTGGCAATGAATATCCAGACACGTCTCGTTTCCATGCCGTCCACGACAGTCTTTGATCGTCAGGACAAGGAATACCGCGACTTCGTCTTAGGCGAAGGCAGACCCGTTGTCGCTATTGAAGCCGGCAGAACCGACGGCTGGTGGAAGTACATCCGCGGCGCAGGTACTGTGATCGGTTTGGATCATTTCGGCGAATCTGCCCCCGCTTCTGAACTCTTTAAACTTTTTGGTTTCACCGTCGATAACGTTGTTGAAACTGTCCAGCAAGTTCTTTCTCAAGGAAAATAAACATGACTATTCGAGTAGCTATTACCGGTTACGGCCGCATCGGTCGCAACGTCCTCCGCGCTTTTTATGAAGAAAAGAAATGGCCGGACGTTAAGATCGTTGCCATTAACGATACTGCTAAGCCCGAAGCCACCGTTCATCTGACCAAGTTCGACACAACGCACGGCAAGTTCAACGGCGACGTTTACTGGGACGACGGTCATCTGGTCGTAAACGGAGACCGTATTTTCATGTGCTCCGAACGTGATCCGAAGAAGCTTCCTTGGAAAGATCTGGACGTCGACATCGTTCTCGAATGCACCGGCGCATTCCGCGATAAAGAAGGCGCAATGCAGCACATCGAAGCCGGCGCCAAGAAAGTTTTGATTTCCGCTCCCGGCAAAGACGTTGACGCTACCGTTGTTTACGGCGTGAACCAGGACGTTCTTAAGGCAAGCGACGTTGTCGTTTCCAACGCTTCCTGCACCACCAACTGCATGTGCCCGTTCGTTAAGCCTTTGATGGACAAACTCGGCATTGTTGACGGCATGATGACCACCATCCACGCCTTCACAAACGACCAGGTTCTTACCGACGTTAAGCACAAAGATCTGCGCCGCGCCCGCGCCGCTGCTGACAACATCATCCCGACTAAGACCGGTGCCGCTAAGGCTGTCGGCGTTGTTATCCCCGAGCTGAAAGGCAAGCTTGACGGTTACTCCATGCGTGTTCCGACACTGAACGTTTCCGTTGCTGACCTTACTTTCAACGCTAAGCGCCCGACAACCGTTGAAGAAGTTAACAAGATCATCCTTGAAGCTTCCGAAAGCCCCGAACTCAAAGGCATTCTCGGCTACAACGAGCTGCCGCTGGTTTCCTCCGACTTCAACCACACTTCCTTCTCCTCCATCTTCGATGCCACTCTGACTAAGGTTATCGACGGTACGCTGGTGAAGGCTGTTGCTTGGTATGACAACGAGTGGGGCTTCTCCTGCAGAATGCTCGATACCGCTGTTGCGATGTACAACGCGAAGTAATTCTTAAAACACTTGATCAAACTCCGCTTCGTCGGGGTTTGGTTTAACAGGAAAGATCCATGAAAGTCAAAACACTTGAAGAATTGGTCAACGAAGGCGCGCTTGAAGGAAAGCGTGTTTTTATTCGTGCCGACATGAATGTCCCACGAGATGCAGAAGGCAACGTTACTGACGATCATCGCTTGAAAGAATCCATGCCTGCCGTGAAGATGGCTCTGAAAGGCGGTGCCGGTGTGATGGTTTGCTCCCACCTTGGACGTCCTAAGGAAGGCGAACTCACTGAACAGGACAGCTTGGCAAAAGTTGCCGAAACGTTCGGCAAGATGCTCGGCATGCCGATCCGCTTTGAAAAAGACTGGCTCGACGGCGTTGACGTAAAACCCGGTGAAGTCGTGATTCTTGAAAACTGCCGCGGAAACGTCGGGGAGAAAAAGAACGATCCCGAACTCGTTAAGAAGATGGCAAGGCTTTGTGATATCTACGTTAACGACGCTTTCGGTACCGCTCACCGCGCTCAGGCAACAACAGACGGCCTGGCTCGCGAAGCTGAAATTGCCTGCGCCGGTCCTCTGCTTGCCAAAGAAATCAAGGCTCTAACTAAGGCTGTTGCTGAAGCAAAACGTCCGCTGGTTGCTATCGTGGGCGGTTCCAAGGTTTCCACGAAGCTGACCATTTTGAAGCATCTGGCTCCGCTGGTTGACACTTTGATTGTCGGCGGCGGTATCGCCAACACTTTCCTTCTGGCTCAGGGCCATCATATCGGCACTTCTCTGGCTGAACCCGCACTCGTCGGCGAATGCAAAGAAGTCATGAAGATCATGAAAGAGAAGGGCGGTCATCTTCCTTTGCCGGTTGACGTTGTCGTGGCCCATCATATCGGCTATGACGCAGGCTTCAGAATCTGCGATCTTGACGATATCGAAGCGGACGAAATGATCCTCGATATCGGTCCGAAGACCAGCAAGATGCTCAGCGAATACCTGAAGGACGCTAAGACGATCATCTGGAACGGTCCGGTCGGCGTTTTCGAAATGGACAACTTCAAAGAAGGTACGCGCGACCTGGCTGAGAAAGTTGCTGAAGCTACTGCTAACGGCGCTTTCACGATTGTCGGCGGCGGCGACACGATTGCTGCGGCCAAAGCCTTTAACGTGGCAGATAAAGTTTCCTATATCTCCACCGGCGGCGGTGCTTTCCTTGAGTTCCTTGAAGGCAAGACATTGCCTGCTATTGCAGCGCTTCAGGAAAGAACCAGATAATCTTTTCCTCTGATGCAGCAAAGCCTGTCGACCTCAAAATCGACGGGCTTTGTTTTATGAGCGGAAAGAAACTTTATGCTTTCCGATGGTTTGGAATAGCGAAATTAAACTTTTTTCATTTATGAATCGGAAAAGCCTAAAAAGCTCTAAAACGCGGACAAAAGAAAAGCCGCCTTCAAAATTGAGGCGGCTTTCGAGCAGATTTTTGTCTTAACAGACTAACGCTGTTTCAGAACGTACTTTCTCCAGAGTTGGATAAGAAGAGCGCAGGAGAAGGGCACCAAAGCAGCGAGGATGCCGACAACCAAAATCAAAGAAAGATTGTTCTTGATGAATGGGATGTTGCCGAAGAGATAGCCCGCAAGAACGATGCCGCCGACCCACACAATGGCTCCGCCTCCGCTGTAAAGCTCAAAGCGCAGCGGGTTCATCTTGGCCGCACCGGCAACCAACGGAGCAAAAGAACGAACGATCGGTACGAAACGAGCGAGCACAATCGTTTTGCCGCCGTGCTTTTCGTAGAAGTCGTGCGTTTTTCTCAGGGCGTCCTGGTCAATCCAGCTGATGGAGCCGTCGTAAATCTTATTGCCGAGCCAATTGCCGATATAGAAGTTCGTCGTGTTTCCGAGGATCGCACCGAGAGAAATGATGACGATGAGGAGCCAGGGATTCAAAGCACCTGCCGCGGCTGCCGCGCCGGCAATGAAAAGGAGAGAATCACCCGGAAGGAAGGCACAAATGACGATGCCGGTTTCGCTGTAGAAGATCATGAAGAGCACAAGATAGACCCACCAGCCGTAGGTTTGTGCAATGTACATGATGAAGTGATCCGCATTGCGGAACAGTTCCAAAGTAAGTGTCAGAAAGTCCATTTTCTTTTTGTGAAGTCAATGGATCGAAATTGTAGCGGAATTGTTGAAAAAGACATTGAAAAAACAAGTCGGAAATGTCCGCTTCGTGTGAAAAAATCTTTCACTTTAAAATTTAAGATTCTTCTTTTTGCTTTGGAAAAGAAATGGTTAACCTTCACCTCGATCCTGTAGAAAATAAGAAAGTTTTCGACCATCTCATAGAAATCGGCAAGATTTCTTCCAAAGGTCATATCGGTACGCATCTTGACTGCTATACCTGTGCGCCGGACAAGCCTGAGTATGAGCTTTCGGCTGTGGTTTTGGAGTGTAAAGACGGTATGCCTGATGCCAAGAGACTGGCAAAACTCGGCATGCTCCAAGGCAAGGCGCTCACCCTGCACACCGGAAACCACGAGACAAATGGCTACGGCTCTCCGGAATACTTCAAGAAGGAAACTTTCATTTCGGAAGACGCCTTAGAAAAAATCTTTGAACTCAAGCCGCTCTTCGTCATCATTGATTCCCACGGTTTAGGTCAAAGCGGTCCGACCCACGTCTCAATTGATAAGGACTGCGAAGCGCATCACTGCCATGTGATTGAAAACGCCGATCTTTCTTCTCTAAAGGACGAAAAAGAAATCAGAGTCCGAATCAACGTAGGTATCGACAATCCTTCCACCGGAAAGCCTTGCACGGTGGTTCGTTTGGACTAAGTCAACAAACTAAAACGCCGATGTATCAGAAAGAAGATTGGCGTTTTGTTCGTGAAGGTCAAGATCAGTTTTTCGGATCCGGATGCTGTCTCCATTTCTTAACGATATAACCGATCACAAAGGGAGCCAGACCTAAAACGATACCGCCGACAAGAATGAGAGAAAGGTTGTCCTTGATAAATGGGATGTTTCCGAAAAGATGTCCGGCTGAGAGAATGATGCCGGCCCAAAGAACAGCACCGACCGTTCCGCTGGCCTCGAAGTTCAGTCGATTCATTTTTGCGGCGCCGGCAACCAGCGGAGCAAAGGAGCGAATGATCGGAACGAAACGAGCAAGGACGATCGTGAGCTTTCCATGTTTGGCAAAGAAGGCTTGAGTCTTTGCCATCTGCTGCTGATCAATCCATTTAATAGAGCCGTCATAGATCTTATTGCCAAGGTAGTACCCGATGGCGTAGGCCACGGTGTTCCCGAAACAGGCGCCGAGGGCTATGGCGAAGAACGCACCGAACGGGTCGAGGATGCCGGCTGCACTGGCAGCGCCCGAGACAAAGATAAGCGAATCGCCGGGCAGTAGGGCGCAAATGACGATTCCGGTCTCTAAAAAATAGACCGTAAAGAGAAATAAATAAACATAGATGCCGTATTCCGCAGACATGTGCGCGATAAATTGATCGCTGTTGCGGAACATTTCTAAGAATGCGGTAAAAAAGTCCATCATTTTCCTCGACTGTTGGCCTTGATTTTAGAAAAGGCATTAGGGCGCATAGAACCGAATTGCCCAAAGTAGTCTGAGGATTCGGCGAGTGGAGCTCTTGCAGGCCGATCGCGACTGCTATAAGGTTAGAAAACATGCTCTCACCGTGAAGAGACGAACAGAAAGACGAATCACATGGAAGACACAACATTGGAAGCAAAGCGTCCTGAAAGAAAAATTCAGGAGCTCTCGGATCAGTTAATTAGTCAGATTGCAGCCGGTGAAGTGGTTGAACGACCCGCGTCCGTTGTTAAGGAACTGGTCGAAAACGCCATTGATGCCGGAGCCGACTCTGTTGAGATCCGTATCGAAGGCGGCGGCATAAAACGCATCGTCGTCTCGGACAACGGCTGCGGTATTCCTAAAGATCAACTTGCCTTGGCCGTGAAGCGCCACGCAACGAGCAAGGTTTCCAATTTGGATGAACTGGAAAGTGTGAGCTCGCTTGGGTTCCGCGGAGAAGCGCTTGCTTCGATCGCAAGTGTCTCTGACATGAAAGTGATTTCCAGAGTTGCCGGGGAAGATGCCTTCAGCATTGCCGACGGGGAGATATCTGCAGCCTCCGGCAATAAAGGCACACGAATTGAAGTTGCTGATCTCTTCTATAAAACTCCGGCACGCCGCAAGTTTTTAAAGAGCGAAGGCACGGAAGCCGCCCATTGCCAAACGGTAATTGAGCGCATTGCATTGGCCTATCCTGAGGTTGCCTTTTTGTTTGTCGCAAACGGGAAACCGATTATCAATCTTCCGGCCTCTTCTATTGAAGAACGATTGACGCGTCTGATGCCTCGAGACTTTAGAGATGCCCACCGCGCATTGGATACCAAGGCGCCGGCTCTTCGGCTTTACGGCTGGGTGTGTCTTCCGATCGCTGCACGCAGCCGCGCCGACTGTCAGTATTTCTATGTCAACGGTCGATTCGTTCGGGATAAGGTTTTGTCTCACGGCGTTCGGATGGCTTACCAAGACGTGCTGCACGGATCGAGCCAACCTAGCTATTGCCTATTCCTTCAGATGGATCCGCACAAGGTTGACGTGAACGTACACCCGACTAAGAGCGAAGTGCGCATGAGAGACTCTCAGGCTGTTCATCAATTTATCTTCCATGCAGTTGAGGATGCTTTAGCCAGAACGACCATCGTGGATCCTTCAAGCGGAGAAATTATGGACACTGCGCTGCCGTCTTCGCCGCGTGATGCTTCCGCGCAAACTCCTGCCGAGGCTCCGACGGCCGCTCCTTCAGTCAATCCGTCTCAGTTCAAGTATGCACAGCCTAAGCCTTCAAGGGCGAATACAGAAGCTTATTTGGATTTCTCATCCCCGCGGCCTAAGAGTTTCCAGAACTCCTTCCCGACGACCATTGCGGCGATGAAAGTAGATCAAGCGACCCTCTCTACGAGCCATACAACTCAGAAACCTTCGGCAGAAGTGTCTAAGGGACCCCAGCCGCTCGGACGGGCTGTCGGACAAGTCTGTGGAACGTTCATTATTGCTGAGAACTCAGCCGGCATGGTTTTGGTTGATATGCATGCCGCTCATGAACGTATCCTTTATGAGCGTCTCAAGAAGAGTTTTGATGAGCGCAAGATGCCGATGCAGGATATGCTCATTCCTCTAGTCTTTACCGTAACCACAGAGCAGATGGCGACCTTTGAAGATGCTCGTGAGGAATTGGAGCAGCTGGGATTGGAATTAAGTGCTGTCGGGCCGAACCAGCTGAGCCTGCGAAGCGTTCCGCAATTAATGATTAATCAAATTTCTCAGGCCGGCCCAACGATTGTGCGTGAGGTGCTCGATGATTTCCGTGAATATGGGAAGAGCACGGCAATGACGGAGAAGCGCAACGAAGTCCTCTCTCGAATGGCCTGTCATGCTGCGGTCCGCGTGAATCGCATTCTGACGATTGAGGAAATGGACGCGATTCTGCGGCAAATGGAACAGACGGATCGTGCAGACGAATGTAATCACGGACGTCCGACCTGGGTTCAGCTGACCGCTAAAGAGCTAGACAGTTTCTTTATGAGAGGTAAGTGAAGATGTCGAATTCTCAGGCCATTTTATTGTTGGGCCCGACGGCCAGCGGCAAGACTGCATTGGCGCTTCGCTTAGCCGAAGAAATTCCCAGTGAGATCATCTCGATCGATTCTGCCTTGGTCTATCGGCACATGGATATTGGTACGGCTAAGCCGACAAAAGAAGAGCTAGCAGCGGTTCCGCATCATCTCATCGACATCATTGAACCGACGGAAAGTTATTCTGCGGCTGATTTTGCACAGGACTGCGTAAGACTTGTTGAAGAAATCCGAAATCGCGGAAAAGTACCTCTGATTGTGGGCGGAACTATGCTCTATGCCAAGGCCGTTAGAGAAGGTCTTTCTCCGCTTCCGGCAACCGATCCGGCGGTTCGCGAAAAGATCGGAGTAGAACTGAGTGAAAAAGGCTTGCCGGCCCTTTATGAAAGGTTAAAAGAGGTTGATCCTAAAACCGCCGATCGTTTGGCGCCGGCAGATACCCAGCGCATCACAAGGGCTCTGGAAGTTTTTGAGATGACGGGTAAACCGATCTCAGAACTTACGGCTCAAAAAGGAGAGCCGCTTCTGAACCTCAGCTCCTATGCGCTGCTTCCTCCGGACCGAGCAGTGCTTCACGCGAGAATTGCAGAACGTTTTGAGCTGATGATTAAAAACGGCTTCTTAGAGGAAGTAAAAAATTTAATGGCCATGCCGGGCATGCATGCCGACCTTCCGAGTATGCGGTCGGTAGGCTATCGTCAGGCATGGAACTACCTTTCCGGGTTGACGACCTTTGATGCATTCAAAGAAGCGGGAATTGCTGCAACCAGACAGCTGGCAAAACGCCAGATGACATGGATGCGCTCTATGCAGAACACGCAGCTGCTCAATCCTGATGAAAAAGATGCTTCTTTAGCCGTGCTCAAAAAAGAAGCCGAACAAATTTTGTCCGGCTTGAAAATTAAGTTTTAGTGGCTTAGAACTTCGGGAAGAGTTTGTGTTCTTTAGAGGTCAGACCTTTCAATAAGGCTAAACCGCCTGTTCCGTGTCTGCCGAGAACAGAAACATTGGCGAGGTGTTTTCCGTTTCCGGAAATGAACACAATCGCGTGCATCTTGTTGTTGGCACTGACATAGGTAAAGCGATAAGCATTCTGTCCCGGAATCTGAACCGGATTGCCGAGAACTCTCATTCCCTGCTGCTTGTAGTTGTTTGCCATGATTTGAGCGGCTTCTTTCGGGGCTTTGTCCGAAGGAATGACGGTGATGAGCACGCCTTCCCCTGCCTTACAGCTGGCGAATAAAGTTGCGAAGGTATTCGGTGGAACAGAGCCCGGCTGCATTTTCTGCTGAGCCCAGTCACCGGTCAGCGGTAAAGAAAAGTAGGGGCAGGTGAAATCAGCAGCGGCTGCAGGAAGGCAGACAAAAGCTGCGCAGGCGGCAACAGCTGAAGTGAAAGTGAAAAATTTTCTTCTTAGCACGATGATCATCCTTAGGATTGTTTGTAACAAAGTATTTCTTATTCTAGTGCTTTTGGCATGAAAAAAGCGCCGGATGACCGACGCTTTTAGAACAAACACTCAGAGGTGCTAATTACCTGATGCAACGTTCAAAACATTGCCTTCCAAGTCTTGTCGGGAGCCGCTGTTGAGTTTTGCACGTTCTTTGTCGCGAATCTCTTCAGCACGCTCGCCGACCCAGTAATTGGCGTTCTTGATGCCGAGTTTTTCCGGGTGGAAAACCGGGTCAAGACCGATAGCCAGCTGCTTTTCATAGTCGCGCAAGCAGAGGAATGCCTTCTTGTTCAGCAGCAAAATGGCGATGATGTTCAGCCAAGCCATCAGACCGACGCCGATGTCGCCCACGGCCCATGCCAAATCCGCCGTTTTAACGGCGCCGAAGATGCAGGAGCCCATGACAAACAGCTTGAGGATGAAGAATAAGAACGGACGGTGTAGTTTTCTATTGATGTAGGAAACGTTGGTTTCTGAAATGTAGTAATAAGAAAGGATCGTTGTGAAGGCAAAGAAGAACAGAGCGATGGCAACGAATGCCTGTCCGAATCCGGGCATTAAGCCTTCAACCGCAGCCTGGGTGTAGGCAGGACCTGTGGCGACGTCTTTCAGACCGATGAACATCGGGGCATTGTCGGGACCGACAACGTTATAGCTTCCGGTGATGAGGATCATGAAAGCGGTGGCAGAGCAAACGAGCAGCGTGTCAACGTAGACAGAGAAGGCCTGAACCAACCCTTGTTTTGCCGGGTGGCTGACGGAAGCTGCGGAAGAAGCGTGAGGGCCGGTACCTTGGCCTGCTTCATTAGAGTAGATGCCGCGTTTGACACCCCAGGAGACTGCCAGACCGATGATGGCGCCGAAAGCAGCGTCTACACCGAAGGCGCTCTTGACGATGAGCACAAGGACGTCGTCCAGCAGGTCAACGTGCATGAATACGATGACCAGAGAGAAAATCACATAGGCCTGAGCCATGAAGGGCACGACCAGTGTTGTGAAGGCTGCGATTCTCTTTAAGCCGCCGAACACAATGAAGGAGAGCAGAGCTGCGATGAAGCCTGCGGAAATTGCCGGAGCGATGCCGAAGGCGTTTTCCATGGAGGTTGCAATTGCATTAGCCTGCACGCCGGGAAGGAAGAGGCCGCAGGAGAAGATGGTGACAATCGCGAAAAGCCAGGCAAACCACTTGATGCCTAAGCCGCGTTCAATGTAGAAAGCAGGGCCGCCGCGGTATTCGCCGTTGATTTTTTCTTTATAGACCTGACCGAGGGTGGATTCGACGAAAGCAGAAGAGGCGCCGAGGAATGCAACCATCCACATCCAGAAGATGGCGCCGGGGCCGCCGAACGTAATGGCAGTCGCCACGCCGGCGATGTTGCCCGTACCGACACGACCTGCAAGGGTCAAGGACAAAGCTTGAAAAGAGGAAACACCGGTGACGTTGTCTTTCGGCTGAAAGAGCAGCTGCCACATATGTTTAAGATGTCTGAGTTGTAAGAAACCGCCGCGCAGAGAGAGGAAAAGACCGGCGCCGAGGCAAAGGTAAACCAATGCCGGGGACCAGACAATTCCGTTGACGGTATTAATAAATGATTCCATTTGGCCAAACTCCGAAGGCTTTAAAGTTATTTCTAAAAATAAGGTACCGCAAATTAAATCAAGTTCACGATACAAAAATTAGTTTTTTTTTAGTTTTGCAAATAAAAATCCCGCGAAAATCTCGATTTTTTCGGTTTTTTTGCGCTATATGGACAAAACAAAAGCCGGGCGAACCCGGCTTCGGTCGAGAGCTGAATTGGATTCAGCTCCGAAATGTTACAGTAAATTAACGCTGGACTTTCTCAAGGATCGGTTCGGAAACGCCCTTCATGCCGACAAGAGTCAGAGCGGTCAGGAAGGCGACCTGGGGACCTTGGAAAGCGTCTTTAGCATTCCAGCGTTCGGACAGGGCATGGTTGTTTTCTTCCGTGCCGCCGGCGCCGAGCGTCGTAGCCGGCAGGCCGTAGAAAAGAGGCACGTTCTGGTCTGTTGCGGCCAGTGTGTATTTATCCAAAGAAATGCCTAAGGACAAGAGAGAACCGTAAGCAGCCTGGATGACGGAGGCGTCATCGGCGTTCATGCCGGCAGGACGGTCACCGATCTGTTCGATCTTCAGGGAGACCATGCCGTCGCCTTCAAGACCCCAGCGCATATTTTCTTCGTCGCAGGCGGCTTCAATGGTTTCGAGAACGGTCTTAACGAAAGCTTCGAGCGCGGGCTGATTGAAGCTGCGGATGTCGAGTTCGGCTTCAGCGCGTGCGGCAATGGCGTTGACGCTGGTACCGCCCTTGATTACGCCGAAGTTGAAGGTGCACTTCGGATCGGTCGGAACTTTGAGTTCATCAACACGGACGATAGCGCGGGACAGGCCGTGAATAGCAGAGCCGACGATACCGAACTTGTGGAGGCTGTGCCCGCCGGGGCCTTCGAAAATAATGCGGAAGCGCTTGCAGCCGACAGCGCCGCGCAGGATGCGGTGAACGTTGGCGGAGTCGATGGCGATCATGCCGTCATAGTCGTTCTTTTCTTTGAAGAGCGCTTTGCAGCCGCGTAAGTCGCCGTTGCCTTCTTCGCCTAATGTGCCGACGAAGACGATGTCGCCGACGGTTTCAATGTTGTTTTCGTTCAGGCAGCGGATAACCTGCAGCATGGAGGCTAAGCCTGCAGCGTCATCAGAGATTCCGGGTGCGGCGTAGACGTCTCCGTCTCTGTGAACTTTGCAGTCCGTGCCGGCGGGGAAGACGGTGTCGATGTGAGCGCCGACGACGAGTGTGGGACCGCTGCCGGTGCCTTTTCTGCGGCCGATGACGTTGCCGATGGCGTCCTGTTTGACGTCCGTCAGACCGTACTGTTTGAACATGCCCAGAAGGACTTTGGCTCTTTCTTCCTCATGGAAGGGAGGGGCCGGAGTTTCAGTCAAAATGATCTGGTCGGCAATGCGCTTTTCCTGCTGCTTGACGGCCAGCTCGAGAGCTGCCTCAACTTGAGCGTTAGAGCGCAGGGTTTTGATGATGTCTTGTGTTTTTTCTGTGCAGACGGGACGCGGATCGGTCATATCTTTCCTTTGAGGTTGTTCGATAAAAAAACAGGATGCCTTGGTTCACCAATAACCCTCAATTGTTTCAGAAAGTTGCCATCATGAAAAGATGGGGGAGTGGCAAAAGATATTTCAGGGAGAAGTTCACAATAATCATCGAAAAATTAGAATAAACGAGTTTGTCTGAAAAAACAAAAAGCGGAGGCCTTTCGGCGCTCCGCTCGGTATTGCACGCAGGAAATCTTAGAGGGCGGTGATACGTTCGATCTGTTTGCCCGGATCGACGACGATTGCCTTCATGCCGCGTTTTTCAATAGCGTCTTTACCGTGTTCGGTACAGATGACGGTTGCGCCCTTAGAAACTAATTCTCCGTTAAAGAGAACCTTGCGGCCTTCAATGAAGGAAGCCACAGGCATCTGAGTGGCAAAGTCGTACACGGTGATATCAGCGTCTGCGCCGACAGAAAGGTGACCCTTGTTTGCCAGACGAAGCATACGCGCCGGGTTCAGAGAGGTCTTCTGTGCGAACTCACTGAGGCTCAGAATATCGAGTTTTACGAGAGACAGACCCTGAGAAAGGATGACGTTGCGGGGAATACAGCCCCCGTCGGTGGAAATCGCATCAACGACGAAGGAGCCGTCATCGCGTTTGGCCTGAGCCAAGGCGATACGGGGCAGCGGCGGATTGATGTTGAAGCTTCCGCCGACATTTGTGTCTGCTGCTTCCCAGCGGCGAAGGGCTTCTTCGCCGGTCATCAGGTCGGAATAACCGCCGGCGTTGTAAACCACGAAGGCTTTACCGGCTAAGAGTGCGGCTCTGACGCCGTCTTTGTCTTCGGTGAAGCCGAAGGCTCTCAGGCAGTTGCCTGTCACCTTAGACTGGATCTTGCCGTCCTTGTCGCAAGTCAGGCGTGTGCCGTTCTTCGGAGAGACATAGCTTTCGCAGAAGATGTTGGGATTGGCTTTGAGCAGGTCAATGGCGATAGCTGTTTCTTCCATGGCGTCTTTGATGGCGCCGCGGCAGTAGGCGTTGATGTGAGCCAAATGCATCGGATAGCCGTCGGCCATCTTCACGGCTTCAATCATGCCGTTGATGTTGGAGCCGTTCTTCGTTGTGCCGGCATGCCAGGCAACGTAGGCTCTGCGTTCCAAGGCGGTGCGGATGAGCAGAGAAGAGACTTCGGGTTCAAGCGGATAGTGGCCGCCGAGGAGTTTGACGCCGAGCGCGCCTTCTTCCAAGGACTTATCGATCAGGTCGATCATTTCCTGCTGGGAGGGAGTGGCATCTTTGAATGTAAAAGGAGGGGAGGCGAACTGCAGGATCGCCATGTTAATGCCGACGCCGTATTTAGGGACGTTGTCAAGAATGTTATCCAGAGGACCGGCCATATCCAGGCAGGTCGTGACGCCGTTCATGGCCAGCATTCTCGGGCCGAAGGGAGAGCCCCACATTTCACCGAGGTGAACGTGGCTGTCAATGATGCCGGGCTGGAGTGTTTTACCGGTGAAGTCGATGACTTCTTTAGCTTCTTCCGTAATGTCGCGCTGGACCTTGGCAATTTTGCCGTCCTGAATAGCGACATCGGCAACGCCGTTGACGGAATTCAGCGGATCGACGACCCAAGCATTCTTGAGAAGTAAGTCGTACATGTTTTCTCCTTAGGATTAATTGATCAAAGGAAGATCAATATGTTTTGAAGATCTCTTTAATTTTTTCCTGATCAAGCCCGAACTTCTTAAGGCTTAACTGAAGCAGGATTCTTGCTTTTTGAGGATTTAAGGTTCCTGAGGGAATAATACCGTTGACTTGCCACCGCGTCATCCCCTCTGTTACAGGTCCGCTTCCGGTCCTGCTGGAACGCACGCAGATGACGTTCCGGGCCTTCTGAAGGACGGGTTCGAATACCAACGGAATGGAACCGTTTCCAGTGCAGCTTAAAACAATGCCGTGATAGTCCTTGTCAATGGCTGCTTCGAGAAAGTCTGAGTTTTGGTCGGCGCAGCAAAGAAGCGCGCAGACTTTCGGATACTTGTCAGCAGTGTCTGTTTCGTCGACTTCGAAGCAGGATTGAAGCGTGTGCGGTTTGGCGGACTCGGTCAGAAATTCAATTTGATCTCCGATGATGTATCCGAGCGGGCCGCTGTTCGGAGACTTGAAGGTTTCAACGGCTACGGAGTTGGTTTTGACGACGTCGCGAGCCCCGTGAATGGCGCCGTTAAGCGCAACGAGGACACCTTTGCCTTGCGCTTTGGGAGAGCCGGCCAAACGCACGGCGTTTAGAAGATTTAAAGGTCCGTCGGCAGAGAGGGCCGAGGCCGGTTTCATGGAGCCTGTGAAGACGACAGGTTTATCTGTCTTCAAAGTCAGATTCGCAAAGAATGCGGTCTCTTCCATGGTGTCGGTCCCGTGCGTCACGACAAAACCGTCGTAGTCGTCCTCAGACAGCTTATTGATGAGACGCACGAGTTTGAGCCAATTAGAGAGGTTTATATTGCTCGAACCAATATTGAAGACTGAGAAAGTGGCAATTTCAGCGATGTCATTGAGCTCCGGCAGAGCCGTCACAATCCTATGAATATCGGCATCCGTGATGCTGTAGCCCGTCATTTGTGTTGCAGTCGAACCGCTGCTGACGATTGTGCCGCCGGTGCCGATGACTGCGATTTTAGGTTTTGTCATGACTGACCTCGCTGGTTTGAGGTGTAGTTGTGAAGCGGGAAGTTTTTTCTTCCCGCGCTGAGAAGTTCTTTTTATCTCATAAAGATGGCAAGGAGAATGACGGCGACGACCATCGGAAGGAACGTTCTCTTTGCAACATCAAATGGGTTGGCTTTAGCCAAGCCGGCAACAAGAATGGTGATACCGGCAATCGGGGAAGCCGTACGACCAGCGGCGCCGGCCAAGAAAGCCAGAGAGCCGAGACTGTGGATCTGCATTCCGAATTCCTGAGCGTGCGGTGTAACGGCACTGTTAAAGGCCATGGCACCTGCGTCGCCGCTGCCCATCAGAACGGAAAGGACGAACGGTCCGATGGAGCCGCCCCACTGAGCAATTTCCTTGGACTGGACCATCAAAGCGATGAGGCCTTTAATCAAGCCGGAAGCAGTTAAACCGGCCGCCAACACGCCCGCCGCAATGATGATGCCCATGATGCTTCCGTAAGAGTCGCCCATGCCCTTGAAGAACTGCTTGGAGAACTTCTGCGGGTCGCACATGGCAACGATCAGACAGACGATCGTACCGATCAGCATGGCTTGTGCGACGCCCATCTTGACGGAAGGAATCCAGAACGTGAACACGAGCATGAGGATGATCGGGATCAGCGGAACGAAAGCCTTGATGGGGTTGGCTTTGAAGTTAGAAGGTTCTGCATCGGAGGCGGGGTTGGCTTCAGCGATTTTTTCGCCTTTGTTGTCGCCCAAAACCCAGCAGACAATGCACAGGCCGACGGCACCTACCACACCGATCATCAAGGAGTAGATGCCGTGGTAGCTGATTAAGTCCATGATGGACATATGAGCCATGTCGGAAACGTAGGCATTGTGAGACAAGCCCGGAGAAAGCAGGGAGCCCGTGGTACCCATCAGAACGGCGGCTGCCGCGGCAGCCGGTTTGAAGCCGGCCCTAAGAAGCAGAGGAATCAAAGTCGTACCCACAACGGCGCCGACACCGGCAGCAGAGGGAATAGCGATGTTGATCGCAAAGGTGAGCAGCGAAGTGATCGGAATCATCAGAATACCGACGTTGCGGATCGGACGGGTCAGGTAATGCACTAAAGAACGGTCGCATTCGGTGAACGTGACGCAATAGGCAAAACCGGTAGCCGAGCAGATGGCCATGATCAAAGCGCCGTTGGTCATGGTTTTGGCAAAGGCGTTTAAGCCTGCCATCGGGGAGAGGGAAATGCAGCAGAGAATGAAACCGCCCCCGAACAGCACCATACGAGTTTCGTACTGCTTGATCAGCATGTAGCACATGACGATCAGGACGAGGATGGCAATCCAGCCTGTGATTGGCATAGTTTTCTCCTTTTTGGGATTTTTGGTTGGAAACCTCTTTTGTGGTTTGAGGCTATACCAATATTTTAGGATTCGGCTTCGGAAACCGAAGAATAAGATCTATGCCGTTTTGGAATACTTTAGATTTTCTAAATTGTCATTTATTTGTATGGAATCAATGAAATAAGTTTCTATCCAACCGTAAATCCATCTTTGACCCAAGGCGCAAATTTGAGACTTTCGGGAATAATATTCTCTTGCACGAACTGTTTGGCAATTTCAGCAATGACCTCGGATTCCACGACAAATTCTTGTTCCCGTCCAATTAAATACACTTCGCGGCTAAAGTTTGGTTTCTGCATTTCACGGACGATGAAATGAGAATGCATATGGATGTTTTCAATCACGGTTGTCGGCCGCGAAAACCCCCAGCCGATGCCTTGAGAGACGAGCGTGACCAGAAGAGAGTTAGTGTCGACAGATATTTTGTCGGGGAATCTTAGCCCGTGCGTTTTCATGAACATCTCATTGATCTCACCGGCGCCGCTCTCGTTCCAATAGCGGATCAGCGGCAGCCCGCAGACGGCAAGACGCTGCCAAGTCCAGTTTTGATCCGGGTCTTTCTCAAAAGGTTTGGGAAGAATTAAAACGGACGGTTCATGAAAAAGCAGTTTCCTAAAGACATGTGAAGGTTCGGTTGAAACGTCATTAGTGATAATGAGGTCGAGCTTTCGTTCGATGAGTCTCTGTATCAGAACATTGGCGCTGGCGGTCAGCATGACGATCTGGGACAGATTCGGCAGAAGATTTTTGAGGATCGCCAGGCCCAAATTTAAATGCAGGCTTTCCAAGATTCCGATGCGCAGAATCGGCTTAATGTAGTTTTTGCTCTGCAGAGAGGATAAAGAGCGCGTCATCTCGCCTTTGAGACCCCGAAGCTGACGGTGCAGCAAATGAGCTTCCGGTGTTAGCGTCAGCGGCCGGGAGTTGCGTATAAACAACTCAAATCCGATGGCGTTTTCAAATTTCCGAATGATCTTCGAAACAGCAGACTGAGTGATGCCCAGGGCATGCGCAACTGCAGAAAAGCTTCGCAAGTCGCAGCACATGAGAAAAACTCGGGTTTCGCTGCTCAAGATGGAGTCGGTGATAGGTTTGCTCATGGTCGTCCTCGAAGCCGATTACTTTTTCAGTGTAATGAAACTAAAAACAAATGAGCCTCCCGAAGGAGGCTCAATTAGCGAGAATACTATTGCTTAGCGAACGACGCAGGGTGCTTCGCCGGCAGGCAGGGCTTCGATCGCTCCGATGCGATAAACCGTTTCGCCGGCAGCTTCCAAAGCTTTCTGAGCTTTTTCGGCATCTTCGGCGGCGACGATGACGGCCATGCCGATGCCGTTATTGAAGACGCGATACATTTCATGATCTTCGATATGGCCTTCCTGCTGGAGCCAGTCAAAAACAGCCGGACGCTTCCAGGAACCTGCTTTGATGACGCACTGAGTGCCTTCGGGCAGGACGCGGGGAATATTTTCAAGCAGTCCGCCGCCTGTGATATGGGCCATGCCTTTAATGGTTACGCTCTTCATGGCTTCAAGAACCGGTTTGACGTAGATGCGGGTCGGTTCCATGACGGCGTCAGCTAAGGTCTTTCCGTCGGAAAGTTCGGTTGTCCAGGGCTTGCCGGAAACTTCCACAACCTTACGGATTAAAGAGAAACCGTTGGAGTGGGGGCCGCTCGAAGCCAGTCCGAGAACAACGTCACCCGGTTTGATATGGCTGCCGTCAATAATTTGGCTCTTTTCGACGATACCTACGGCAAAGCCCGCAAGGTCGTATTCTCCGGCCGGATACATGCCCGGCATTTCAGCGGTTTCACCGCCGATCAATGCGCAGCCGGCAAGTTCGCAGCCGTGTGCGACGCCTTTGACAACGCGTTCGGCAACGTCAACATCAAGATGACCGCAGGCGAAGTAGTCAAGGAAGAATAAAGACTTAGCGCCTTGAACCAGGATGTCATTGACACTCATACCGACCAAGTCCTGGCCGACGGTGTCGTGACGATTCAGCAGGAAAGCGAGTTTCAGTTTGGTGCCCACGCCGTCTGTTCCGGTAACCAGAACCGGTTCTTTGTAATCTTTGGAGATTTCAAATAAAGCGCCGAAACCGCCGATAGAACCGAGAACGCCGGGAATCAGCGTTTTTTTAGCGAAGGGTTTGATGCGTTCAACTAACTCGTCGCCGGCGTCGATGGAGACTCCGGAGTCTGCATAGGAAAGAGTTTTTGTCATCTTTAACAGCTTTGAGATTGAAGATTGGGAATTGCTCAATTTTAGAGGAGAAAAGGCCTCTGAGCGGTAATTCAATTCCGCCGATGCGGTTAATTGCTAACAAAGCTATCCTGCAGGTGTTTTGTGAAGCAGAGAAAACAAAAGCCGGCGATGAGCCGGCTCTGAGAAACGAATGCAAATTAATAATGTTCGGCAGAAATGATCTTGTGGGTAAGAGCTTTGGCGCTCATTGCTCCGAACGGTCCGCGACCGTCGGATAAAAAGATTGCGGGCGTCCCTTGAAGACCGAGGTAATCAGCCAACGCGATGTTCTGTTCGATCATTTCTTCCGAATATTCATTCGACATTCCGGTGGGCATCTGATCGTATTTCATCCAGCGGACTAAGGCGTCTGCCTTGTCGGCGCTGGAGTAGATGCAGCCGGCGATCTCTTTGGATTCTTCGCTTAAGAACGGCCAAATGTAGCAGTAGATGGTGACGTTCATTAAATTGGCGAGCGTTTCGCGGCTGAGCCGTTTGCAGTAAACACACATCGGATCCATGAAAACAGCGAGCTCGCTCACACCGTTGCCTTTCACTACCTTGATTGCGTTTTCTCTAGGCCATCGTGATTCATTAAATGTCATTGTCATGGATTTTCCTCCGATCCAGTTCAGCCTAGGATAAACCCGAGGAAAAGACGACGGGGGCGAGCTGTTTCGTTTTGAGTAGCAACGAGAAAGGCCGATTGATCTCAGTCTTACCGAGAAACCTTTAGAATCCGAAAAGTACACAAACAGACTGATGCAGGTTAACGATTTGGTTGAATCCGAGAAAGACAAGAAGGAACAAATAAGGGGTCAGCTTCCTTTGGATTTTTTCCCTGAAAAACAGCCGACTCTCTCTAATTTTATTGTGGGGTCGAACAGCGAAGCTGTCGCCGTGATTTCCGAGCTGAAGGAAGGACGCGGACCGCAGTTTAGTTACCTTTGGGGATACGAAGGTGTGGGCAAAACACACCTTGTACGCGCTTTGGGCAAACAAAGCGAGGGCGTTCCTGCTTTCGACGAAAACCGCACAATCTACGCCGTAGACAATGTCCAAGATCTGAGGCCGGAACAACAGCAGGAGCTGTTCGTTCTATACAACACCGTGCGGGAGCATCCCGGAACCCATCTTGTCGTGACTGCAGACCGCAGTCCGAAAGATTTTGAACGTCAGGGCTTTCGCAAAGACCTCACCAGCCGTTTCAGTTGGGGCGTGGTTTTTGAGCTCTCTCCGCTGTCCGACGAACAAAAGCGTCAGGTTATTCTGGAGGCGGCTTCTCAGACCGGCCTGAAAGTGGCGCCGGAAGTTCTGAACTGGATCGAGAATAATTTTCCGCGCGACATGCACACGATGAGTAATCTGCTTCACAGCTTGGACCGTTATGCCATGTCAGCAAAAAGAGCCGTGACCATCCCCTTAATTAAAGAATGGCTCGAACGCAATCAAGACACAAAGGAAGATCGGTGAAATACGCGTTTTTTGATTTAGACGGCACCTTGATTCCCGTCGACAGCTCAATCCTGTGGGCCGAAACTTTGCTTTCCCACGTCGGCAAAGACGAAAAGCAGCTTCGCGCCGAACGAATTCAATACGACGTCGACTATAAAAACGGCTGCCTCGATATCAATAAATTCGAAGATTTTGAAATGAAGCTGCTGGCGCGTTTCCCGCGCCGCGAACTCGATGAACTCCGAGTTCAGTATTTAAAGCGGGACATCATGCCGCACGTACTGCCCATCGCAGTGGATCTCGTCAAAAAATACCGTGAGGCCGGTGCTAGAGTTGTCATGATTACTGCCTCATACCGTTACGCGGTGGAACCGATTGCCGAGCTTTTCGGTATTCGTGACCTGATCTGCGCCGAACCGGACGAAAAGCCCGACGGAGAGTTTACAGGGCGCTGGATCAGTGAAAACTTTGCAGCGCAAAAGGTCGTTAACGCCGAGCGTTTTATACAGAAGTGCGGCGGTTCAACGGCGGATCTGAAGGAGTCGGCGTTCTTTTCCGATTCCATGAACGATTTTCCGCTGCTTGATCATGTGGCCCGTCACGGAGGAAAGGCTGTAGCAACGAATCCCGATGACCGATTAAGAAGTACGGCTCAGGAGAGACATTGGGAAATTCTGGAATTATTCAGCGAACATAAGCTGTTCTAAGAGCTGTGTCCGTGCGGAGTACGAGAGTTGGTTAAAGAAGAAGAGGGCTTCAAAGCGAATGTGCCGACAAAAATTCGGAAGAGAGCTCATATTGTTCCGAGAGAAGAAAACGGAATTGACCTCTCGGCCGTGAGTCCTTTTGCGATATCCGTCTGTCAAAAACTTCAGGATGCCGGATACAAAGCTTTTATTGTCGGCGGTGCCGTACGAGACCTGCTGATCGGGGCCAAGCCGAAAGACTTCGATGTGGCGACCGATGCGACCCCGGAAGAAGTCAAAAAAGTCACAAGACGCGCCATCATTATCGGAAGGCGGTTCCGTCTGGTTCATGTCAACAAGGGTGCTGAAACAATTGAAGTTGCGACCTTTCGCGGCTTTGCCAAACAAGGTGTGACGAAAGACGAGGACGGCGTCATTACCAATGACAACGTTTTCGGGGAACAGTATGAAGACGCCGCCCGCAGAGACTTCACCGTCAATGCGATGTATTTCGACCCCATCAGCGGCGACCTATATGACTACCACCACGGATTAGACGATATCCGTGAGAGAAAAATCCGCATGATCGGAGATCCGGCCACTCGTTATCGTGAGGATCCCGTCCGCATCCTCCGTGCGATCCGAATCGCCGCCAAACTCGGTTTTACGATCGATGAGAAAACCGCCGCCCCGATGCATTACATGCAGACGCTGCTGCTCTCGGTTCCGAGTGCACGTCTGGCGGATGAATTCTCGAAGATGGTTTTAAGCGGATCTGCTGTTGCCTGCATGGAGCTCATGAACCGCTATGACATCAGCATTCCGATTCCGCTCTTTGATGTTCTGAAACGCACTTTCGGTCTTCCTTTTGTTCGCAAGGGTCTGGAGCGCTGTGACGCTCGTGTCGCGCTCGGTAAGTCGATTTCGACGAGCTTCCTCTTTGCCGTTCTTCTGTGGCACGAGATGAAGGAAGAAGTGGCGAAGTCCACCGGCAAAACACCGGGACAGATTTACGAAGAAGCCGCCAAGAAAGTGGCCGACAGCTATCGCTGGGACGGACTGCAGTCCCGCTACGTCAGCGACATGGCCATTATTTGGAAACTTCAGCCAAGATTTTTAGTCAGGAGCCGCCGCGCTGCGATGAAACTTCTTCAGCATCCGCGCTTCCGCGCCGCTTATGACTTCCTTTTGCTTCGCGCTTCCAGCGGCGATGCCTCCCACGAGCTCGCCGATTGGTGGACGGCCTACGAAGGCGCAACCGATGAGGAACGTCTGGAGATGAGCAAAGAAGCCGAGCACCAGGACCGCAAGGAGCGGGAGCGCCTGCGTCAGGAAAGAGCTGCCGAGGGTAAGTCGGAAGAAGGTGAAGCCGACGGCGAGGAAAAAGAAAAGAAAAAACGCCGCAGAAGACGCAAGAAACGTTTCGACAGAAGTAAGCCGTCCAAGTCGGAGAAGGCTTCGTCTGACAAAGAAAAGGTATCCAAGTAAGCCATGATGCTGCAGGCATTTATCGGGCTCGGCGCAAATCTCGGCGAGCCCGAATCTACATTAAAGGAAGCAGTTCTCCGAATTGCCGATATTCCGGGTGTCCGCTTCGTTCAAGTCTCCTCACTTTATAAAACAGAACCCATTGATTCGAGCGGTCCGGACTACACCAATGCCGTCCTGGAGATAAAGACGGAACTGTCTCCGCGAATGTTGCTGACACAACTTTTAGCAATTGAGTCGGACCTGGGACGTGTGCGTCCTGCGGGCGTCCATAATGCGCCCCGTACGATTGATTTAGACCTTCTTACTGTCGGAGAGCAGCGCTCCGACGATCCGTTTGTTCTCCTTCCGCATCCGCGCATGACGGAGCGGGCCTTCGTGTTAGTTCCTCTTGCAGAGATAGCACCGCAGTTTAATATTGCGGGAAAAGGTCAGGTTCAAGCCTTTTTGGCTTCTACGGCTGACCAGCGAATTAACCGATTTAAATCTGCCGAGGAGTGGTTCGGCAATTTAGGAGAATGCAATGGATCAGAAAACGGAACGCAAGCCCGTTAGACTCAGCACCATCAAGAAGATGTACGAGGCAGGAGAGCCGATCGTGATGCTCACCTGCTATGACGCAACTTTCTCTTCCGTTGAAGATGAGGCCGGTGTAGACATCAAACTCATCGGAGACTCTCTCGGCATGGTGATGCAGGGACGAGAGACAACGCTTCCCGTGACCATTGACGACATGGTTTATCACACCGCCTGCGTCGCTCGCGGCAATAAGTACGGCCTGGTTTTAGCAGATATGAATTTCGGCAGCTACCTTGTCAATGAAGACGAGGCTGTGGCTAATGCCGTAAAACTGATGCAGGCCGGCGCCCACATGGTTAAATTCGAAGGCGGCACAGAAGTTTGCCCGCTGGCTCGCCGCTTAACAGCGATGGGCATTCCCGTTTGCGGTCACGTCGGATTTACACCTCAATCCGTTAACGCTATCGGCGGCTACTTCGTCCAAGGCAAGACTAAGTCCGGAGAAGAAAAGCTCATGGCCGACACTCTGGCTCTGCAGGAGGCCGGCGCATCCATGATCGTTCTGGAAATGGTTCCGGCAGACGTTGCCAAACGAGTGACGGAAGCTTTGAGCATTCCGACAATCGGTATCGGCGGAGGCCTAAATTGCTCCGGTCAGGTTTTAGTATTACAGGATCTGCTGGGAATCTTTCCCGGCCGTAAACCGAGATTTACTAAAAACTTTATGGAGGGAGCCGCAAGCATCAAAGAAGCGGTGGCTAATTACGTGAATGCCGTTAAAAACCGCGAATTTCCGGCGCCTGAGCACTCCTTCTGATTTTTGAAAAAAATGAAAGTTGTTCACACAATCGAGGCTCTTCAGGAAGAGCTCAAAGGAAAGAAGAATATTGCTTTGGTTCCGACCATGGGCAATCTTCATGAAGGTCATCTGCATCTTATGCAGGAAGCCGGCAAGTACGGCGACACGGTGGTTGCGTCGATTTTTGTCAATCGTCTTCAGTTCGGCCCGAACGAGGACTTCGACCAGTATCCCAGAACTTTGGAAGAGGACTGCAGAAAGCTTGAAGAGCAGGGTGTCGTTGATTATGTCTTTGCGCCGAGCGAAAAAGACATGTATCCGCAGCCTCAGACTTTCCGCGTGAAGCCCGATCCTGCCTTGGCTGATATTCTCGAAGGATTTTATCGTCCGGGATTTTTTGAAGGCGTCTGCACGGTTGTTATGAAGCTTTTCTGCATTGTGCGACCGGACGTCGCAGTTTTCGGTAAAAAAGACTACCAGCAGCTGACGATCATCAAGGAAATGGTCAGCCAGTTCGGCATGCCGATCCGCATTGTTCCGGCAGAACTGCAGCGCAATCAGGAAACCGGACTGGCGCTCTCTTCCCGCAATCGTTACTTGAGCGCACAGGAACTTGAAGACGCTACATTGCTCTACAAGACAGTCAAAGGCGTTAAAGATGCGCTGGAAGCCGAGACGGCAGATCCGGACGTGTTGGAAGAAAGAGCAATGAAGATGCTCGACGGTCACGGCTGGATTCCTGATTATGTCGCCGTGGTTCGCAGAAGCGATCTGCTCGCACCGACAAAAGACGATCTGGTTAAAAGAACGCCGTTAGTCGTTTTAGCAGCCGCAAAAATCGGCACCACACGTTTGATCGATAACGTCGAAGTGTTCTAAAAATCTAAGTACGAGTTCTCAAGTGCCCGGAAGAGCGGCTTGAGAACGAAGATAAGTTTTTTATCCGGTCGGTTAGACCGGATTTTTGTATCCGCCTCTCTTCTGCTGAGAGACAGAAAAGGAAAATCGATGATTGTTCGAATTGCTGAAATTCAAGTGGACCCTGCGAATCTCGATGAGTATCTTGAACGCGCGCGGACGATCGGCGCAGATTCTGTGGCCAATGAACCTGGCGTTATCGCGATTTTTCCGATGCAGGATAAGCGAAACCCGGGCCAAATCCGAATTTTAGAAATTTACGCGGATGAAGCAGCGTACCACGCGCATTTGCAGACGCCTCATTTCCTGACGTACAAGACTTCAACACTGAGCATGGTTGAAAAACTTGACCTAGTCGACATGAACCCGCTTGATGAAGCAGCAATGCCGTTGATCTTTAAAAAGCTTGCTGACCGCAAGTAATCACACGGCCTAAGCGTTAATTTTTCCTTCCTCGAACCGGAGACGCGACTACGAGGTTTGGTGTGCCGCAGCCGCTGAGCGTATTTTTTGTCTGAAGATCTTGCCGAGACTCCCTCGCAGATTTCTGTCTAATGGATTTACCTAGGGGTTTGCGTTATTCCTGCTGAAAAGCGGCCCAATGTGGGTTTGACTGTGGCATGATGATCAGAATGGCCGCGACGTATACGCGGTGACGAATTCTTCTATTGGAGTCTATTAAATGTTGATGAAAAAGCTGCTTTGGACAGCATGCGCTGCAATCGCATTGACTGCTTCCGCCGGTATTAATGCTGAAGAGTATGTCGTCGGAACAGGTGCGACTTATCGTCCCTTCGAATATGAAACGCCGCAGAAAGAGCTTGTCGGTTTCGACGTTGATTTGATGCGTGCCATCGCAAAGGCCGAAGGTTTTGACGTTAAGTTCATTAACACACCGTGGGAAGGCATTTTCGCGACTGTCGATAAAGGTGACCGCGACATCATCATGTCCGGCATTACGATTACCGACAAGCGCAAACAGGTTGTCGATTTCTCCAAGCCCTACTTCCTGGCTCATCAGCTGATCCTGACCGATAAGTCCGTCAAGATTAACAAGCTTTCCGACCTCTCCAAAGGCAGCGTAGCTGTTGTGAGCGGTTCTGCCGGTGACGTTGCCGCTTCCAAGGCATTCGGCAAAGCCTCTACAAGAATTCGTCGTTTTGACAACACTCCGCTTGCTCTGGAAGAACTGAATCAGGGCGGTGTCGTCGCTGCAATCGGTGATATCGGTGTTCTGGCTTTCTACGCTCGCAACAATCCCGACAAGCACTTCAACATGACCCGTGATCCGGCCTTCGAAGAACAGTATTTCGGTATTGCTGTTAAGAAAGGCAATCAGAAGCTGATCGATAAAATCAACGCCGGTTTCGATAAGGTTGTTGCCAGCGGTGAATACAACAAGATTTATCGCAAGTGGTTCGGTACTGATGCACCGAAGCTTCCTCAGTAACAGGAACTAACCAATGAAATTGCCCGATCTACATGATCGGGTAATTTTTAAATAAAATCTCGGGAATTTTTAATACCAAGGAGCGAACGTGGGCGGATTTCGGTACGAAGTAATTACAGAATATTGGCCTCTCTTCTTAGAAGGCGCCAAGATGACCATCCAAATTACGGTGATTTGCGTCACCTTGGGTGTGATTTTGGGTATGGCTTTAGGCATGGCTCGACTGGCCGATGCAAGACATTCCCCTTGGAAACAGATTCTTAAATATTGTGTGCGCTGGCCGGTGACGGTTTACGTGAGCTTCTTTCGCGGAACGCCTCTTTTCGTTCAGATTCTGCTGATGCAGTTCGCGATCCTTCCGTTCTTCATTCATCCGACCGAAGGCCTCTTAATTTCCGGTGACCTTGCCCGTGAGATTCGTTCTACTTACGGTGCGATGCTTGCCGGTATCGTGGCCATTACGTTGAATGCCGGTGCTTACCTTTCAGAGGTTTTCCGTGCCGGTATCCAGTCTTTGGATAAAGGACAGATGGAAGCTGCCCGCTCTGTCGGTATGACTTACTGGCAGGCAATGTTCCACATCATCCTGCCGCAGGCTTTCCGCCGTATGCTTCCGCCGTTGGGCAATAATGCGATTGCGATTTTGAAAGACTCTTCTCTTGTTTCTGCGATCGGCCTGGCTGAACTGGCCTACGCCGCACGTACTGTGGCCGGAGCTACAGCTCGCTACTGGGAACCGTACATTACGATTTCTCTGATGTACTGGGTCATGACTTTAGGTCTGGCTTATCTCGTGAAGAAGATGGAACAACGCTTGGGTAAAGGAGACGACAACAGATGAGCGACAACAAGACCGAACAGAAACCGGTTATCCGTATCGAAGATCTGCACAAGTATTTCGGAGATAACCAAGTTCTTCGCGGCATTAACCTCGAAGTGATGCCCGGAGAAAAAGTCGTGGTTTTAGGGCCGTCGGGCTCCGGCAAGTCCACGATGCTTCGCTGCATCAATGCGTTGGAAGAAACCACCAGCGGCAAGATTTACGTCAATGACGTTGATATCACTTCTCCGAAGACCGATATCAACAAAGTCAGAGAGCACCTCGGAATGGTTTTCCAGCGTTTTAATCTCTGGCCGCATAAAACCGTTCTTGAGAACGTTGCTTTGGCGCCGAAACTCGTGTCCGGTGTCAATAAAGCCGAGGCTGAGAAAAAAGCTATGGAAATGCTTAAGCGCGTCGGTTTGGCAGAAAAAGCCAATGCTTATCCTGCAAGCCTTTCCGGTGGCCAGCAGCAGCGTGTGGCGATCGCCCGTGGCCTAGCAATGGAACCGAAGGCTCTTCTGTTTGACGAACCGACTTCTGCGCTTGACCCGGAACTCGTGGGTGAAGTGCTGAAGGTGATGACCGATCTGGCGAAGTCCGGTATGACGATGGTCGTGGTTACGCATGAAATGGGCTTTGCCCGCGAAGTGGCCGACCGCGTGATCTTCATGGACGGCGGAGTGATTGTTGAACAGGGCAAACCGGAAGATGTTCTTCTGCATCCGAAGGAAGAAAGAACACGTACCTTCCTGAAGCGCGTTCTTCCGAACGCGGAAGAAAAGAAATAGTTCGCAATTAGTTCTTTGATAGCTCGGTCTCGAAAAAGATGCCGAGCTATTTTTATGCCTGCGCTTTCTTGCGGGAGGCCAGAAGCCAAACGGCTGCGAAAACTAGAACACCGCCGACACCTTCAGCCGGCGTGAGCGGAGCACCGAGCAGAACGACGGAGAGAACGACGGCGGTGATCGGCTCAAAGCAGCTCAAGAGGCTTGCCGAAGTCGCTGAGATCATCTTGAGACTTGAAACATAGAGCAGGAAAGAAACCAAGGTTCCGACCACAACGATATAGGTGTAGAAAAGCGCCGACTGCGTCGTCCAATTGGCTTCAATCGCCCACGGCGGAAAAAAGATGCTCATCACTATGCCTCCGACCGTCATGCCGCCGCCGACAACGACGGTAACGGGAATTTTCTTAAGAACGGCATTCGGTTGGATATTGCTGGCGGCGCCGGCAACCGAGGATGCAAGGCCCCAAAGGACACCCGTCAGAGAGAGTGAAACGGAATCAAAATCTCCTTTGGTGGTAATCAATACAACCGCTATGATTGCCAGCGCCGTGCACGCCATTTCACGAATCTGAGGTGCGCGATGCTTTACAAAGATATCCCAGATCGTCGTGAATACCGGAATAGTGGCCGCGAGGATGGCGGCGGTGCCTGCGTTGCTGCACTGAATCGCTAAGAAAAACGTCAGTTGGGTGAGCAGGACGAGCACTCCGTAGAGCGGAATGTCTTTTGCTACGCCGGGTTGAGAAAAATACTTCAGAAGTGATCGGCGCATGAAGAAATGCTCGAACATGAGCAGCAGCACTCCGGCACCCAGAAGTCGGCCTGCGACCAGATCGCCTACTGTAAAGCCGGAATCTTCCATCAGCACTTGCGCTGCGACACCCATCGAACCCCAGCAAATTCCTGCGCTGATTGCAAAACAAATTCCTTCGGTTTTCTTTTGCATAACCAAGTCCTCGCTTAGGTTTTGAGAATAAGCGGATAATGGCGAACATACCGATTAAGTTGTGAAATTCACAAGTTGTAATCATGCGTCCGTCTCTCAAAATCGAAACCTGGAACCTCCTCTCGGAATTAGGCAGAACCAAAGGCCTGGCTCAAGCTGCAGAACGTTTAGATATGGACCTTCCTGCGGCATCCCGTTTGGTTTCTTCGTTAGAGAAAGAGCTGGGAATCGAACTTCTGGACCGCAAACGAAAGCCCGCTCAGATTGTCACGAAGTAGCTGGAGCTCTTTTCCGAGGCCGATCGCATAGCTCGCCAATACCAGCGTCTGCTGAAAACTGTCGACTCTATCAAGCATCAAGACACGATTAAGCCGAAGCGGATTTTGAAAGTCAGTCTTCCGGCGAACATTGACCGAAGCGCTTACTTGAATGCGTTTTCAAACTTTGAAAGAAAGCATCCAGGGCTGCGTGTTGAAGTGCTGATCGACGCCGGAGAAGAAGGTTTATTAAATGGCGCGGCAGATGTGGCTTATTTCGGATATCGGCCTGCAAAAGAAGGTATCACATGGATTCCAGCGGACACAACGTTACGTTTCTCATGGCTTCACGCGGCTACCTCCGTCGGCACGGATCTCCGCAAAGCGTCGAAGAACTTCGGAACCATACGCTCCTGCTGAGATACACTTCCAATCGATCTTTTAGTCGGCGTTTAGAGAATCGAGACGCCTCTTTTGAAATCGAATCTGATGACAAGATGCATTTTGAAGATGCATATTCCTGCCGCACGCACTTGATTGCCGGAGAAGGCATATCGGTAGATTTGGTGCCTTCTTTCGTCGCTGATGAGCTGATGCGAGGCGATATTGTTCCGGTGCTTCCCAGCTGGCACCGTCGGCCTTGGGAGATCTGCGTCTGCCGAAGAGAATCGGATCATTCGCCGTTAGTTTCTGAAATGGCAAACCTGATCGTTGAGAACTTCAAGAAGCACACGGTGGACAGCTGGATGTTTTGGTATCGATATTTTGCGATTCCACTGGATTCAGTTGTTTTGCCGAAAGCAGATTAGAGTTTGTCGCGGAACATGAAGTAGGCGGCTCCGAGCATGCACAGAGAGGCCCATAGATAGTCCAGCTTTAAGGGCTGCTTCATGTAGAGGAACGCAAACGGAACAAAAATGCCCAATGAGATGACTTCCTGAAGGATTTTGAGCTGACCTAAGGAAAGGCCGGAGAAACCGATTCGGTTGGCCGGAACCATGATGCAGTATTCGAAGAACGCGATAAGCCAGCTGGAGATAACCGCAACCCACAGAGGAGAGCTTCCGAGATTCTTGAGATGTGCATACCACGCAAACGTCATGAAACAGTTTGAGAGGAGAAGCAGGGCAGCTGTTTTGTACAGAACCGGAATCTGAGAAAAGAACTGGCTTAGTGTCTGCATTTGACTTAAGAAAAGATCAACGAAGCGTTTGGAGATTATAGAAACCCAACAAGCGCTTTGCCGAGACTTAATTGGCTTTTTCTCGCGGCTTGCTAAAGCCGAGAATAACGACAGCGACAAGCACCATCGCTGCACCAGCGAGCATGAAAGCATTCATCTTCTGCGAGAAGAAAAAGTATGAAAGTACGATGGCAGTCAGCGGTTCAATGGTTTCAAGCACGCCGGTAATGGTCGGAAGAATCTTAGAGGCGCTGACGATGTATAGCGTGTAAGCCACGATATGTCCCATGATGGCGACCCATAGGACACTGAGGCTCGTTAAGAAATTCCATTCAAGGCTCACTTTCCAGAACGGATAGTAGAGGTTGCAGAGGATCGTGGTAAAAAGCATGGCCCACGTCATGGCGATGAGCGGTCCGACCTTTCGAACAATAGAGCGACTCTGAATGGTGTAGGCGGCGCTAAAGAGCGGGGCGCCGAAGCCGACCAAAAGCGTCAGCCAGCCGAAAGACAGTGTTGAGAAATCTCCTTTGGTCATCATCAAACACACGCCGACGAGCGCCAGAGCGCAGCAAAGAATCTGCGAAGCCGTCGGCATGACAGCGGCAAAGAGTAAAAGACCCATGATGCAGAAAGGCCGGGTTGCGGCAATGACCGCAGCCGTTTCGGCGTTGGAATACTTCACACAAACATAGAAGCTGACCTGCGTAAGGAGGACCAAAACACCGAACAAGAAGAACTGAAAGACGTTTCGTTTGTCTGTGGCTGCGAGGAAGGTTTCTTTCGGCTTGGTAGCAATAGAAATGGCGAAAAGAGCGACGGTCGTGACGACCATCGTCAAAGAAATGAATTGCGCCGGCGCCATGCGGACGGTGTGCAATAAGTACTGAGCAGCAATATCCATCGTACCCCAAAAAAAGCCGGACAAAATGCCGCAAAAGACGCCGAGTGTTCGAATATTCATCATTTCCTCCCACAATGTAATTATAGTTCTTGGAGTGGATTGATCTACCCAGAAAGATTAAATTTGAGCACTCCGTCTAACTATCTTTGTTCTCGGATACGTAGAATCTTGAGAACGAATTTTGTTTTGAAAGGATGAGCAACGTGCAAGAAAACCGATACTCCCGTCACGAACTCTTGAAAGAGGTCGGTATCGAGGGCCAAAAGAGAATTGCTCAAGGCCGAGTGCTAATCATCGGCGCCGGCGGCTTGGGTTCGCCGGCTTCTCTGTACCTGGCTTCTTCCGGCGTAAAGAAAATCACGATTGTGGATTCCGATATGGTGGATTTAACCAATCTGCAGCGTCAGGTCATTCACAACATGGAGCGCTTAGGTCTGAATAAAGCCGAAAGCGCAAAAGTCGCTTTGCAAGCGATCAACCCGGAGGTTGAAATTGTTCCGGTAGATCACAGGCCGAGCCTCGAAGAATTGGAGAAGCTTGTTTCCGATTGCGATGTCGCTTTGGACTGCACGGATAATACCGAGTCCCGTTATACCTTCAATGACGTCTGCCGACGCTTTAAAAAACCGCTTGTCACGGCCGGCGTGGTCGCGTTCGATGGTCAAATTACCGTCTTCGACTTTAGAGATCCCGAGTCGGCCTGTTATGCCTGTCTGTTCCCTAATCACGAAGGAAAGGACGAGAAGGCTTCGACGAAGGGCGTATTTGCACCCCTAGTGGGCATGCTTGGATGTATGCAGGCGGCCGAGGCTCTTAAAATTATCGGAAAGTTCGGCGAGCCCTTAACGGGCCGTCTGTTAATGGTGGATGCCCGCACAATGACATGGCGTCAGATGAAATACAGACGCGATGACGAGTGTCCCTGCTGCGCAAAGGAAAAATAAGAGATGAAAGTAAAGGTTCTTTATTTTGCTTCTTTAAAAGAACGCCTCCTCAAAGGCGAAGACACGGTTGAACTGCCCGAAGACGTGAAGACGGTTGAAGATCTGATTAACTACCTGTCGGAAAACGACGCAGCACTTAAGGCAGCTTTTGAAGAAATGCCTCGTCTGCGTTTTGCCGTGAACCAGGAAATGGCTAAAGAATCGACGCCTCTGAAAGACGGCGATGAAGTGGCATTTTTTCCGCCGGTCACCGGAGGTTAAATCTTAACTAAGCAAAGAGGTTCTCGAGTGAGCCTCTTTGCGGAGATTTCTTATGATTGGCGCCGGACTCCGAGCAGAGATCGGAACGAAATCGCGTGTGACTGCAACTTTAAGATTTGTGATCACGATTTCGACGGCGCTCCTGTTGTCCGGCCTTTTTCATAGCCCTCAATTAGGCGGTTTTGCCGCGCTGGGGGCTTTTATGGCTCTCTTAAGCGACACCGAAAGCGACTTAATTTCGCGCTTGGGCGGTGTTGCCATAACTTTTGTCGGCGTAATGTGTGCCGCACTCCTCGGCGTTGTGCTCAAAAACATGGAGTACGGCAAATGGCTGGTCATCGCATTGGTCTGTTTTGGCCAGAACCTGGTGACCTTTGCTGAGAAATTCTGGTGGCTTTGGGGAAAGTACGTTTTAGTTTTCCTTCTCATCTCCATCTTTGATTTCACGCCGGATCTGATGGCTTTTGTCGGCTACTTCGTCGGTTTTAGCCTGGCGATGGCTGCCATCGTGCTCGATCACTTCGTTTGGAGATACGAGAAACTGTCGCTTCGACCAATGGCTCAGCTCAAACTCGTCGAAGGCGGCAACCGCAACTCTTACGCCTACGCGGTCATTTCCACGGCTACTCTGATATGCGCTTTGAGCTGTTCTTTTCTGTTTGATTTTTCCGAACCCGGATGGGTCGGAATTACCGCGCTTTATTTATTAAATTCCAACGTGGCCGCCGGCTATAAACGTGTGGTCCAAAGAATTCTCGGAACACTGCTCGCTTACTTCTTAGTCATCCTTATCTTTCCGCATATTGACGATAAGCTTGTGCTCGGTGCGCTGATCGTGGCATCTTCTGCGGGCATTCCGGTATTTGTCGGCGGGAATTACACCTGCATGACTTTCTTTATCACGTGCTACATCCTTTTTGTATTGGATTGGCTAATGCGTGCATACGGAGGAGACTATTCCATCCTTATTTGGAGGATTTGGGACACGCTGATGGCGGCAGGATGGGTCGCCTTCGGACTCGGCGTACTTTATCTGTGGGAAAAGTATCAGAAAAAGGCGACTTTAGGTCCGACATCCCAAGAAACGAGAATTGACAAAAATTGACCCCCAAACCAGAATTAACCGTTTGAGGAAACAAAAAGTTCTTCACAGAAAATCACATAATCAGGAACGATTCCATGGCTGACGACAACAAGACACCGAACGCAACATCAACCGCAAAACCTGCTGCTGCAGAACCGACCAAGGCGGCTGCTCCGGCAGAAGCAAAGCCCGCTGCCAAAGCTCCGGCAAAGCCTCGTACTGTTAAGGCACCGACCATCCGCAGACCGGCTGTACGCCGAACGGCTGTTAAAGCTGCTGCACCTGCTGCAAAAGAGCCCTCTTTGAAGGAAGTGTCTTTGGACGATCCTTCTCTGTACATTAACCGCGACATCAGTTGGATTGAGTTCGACCGTAAGGTTCTTGAAACGGCAATGGATCCCGAGATCCCGCTGCTCAACCGAGTTCTGTTCCTGTCCATCTTCTACAATAATCTCGACGAATTCTTCATGGTTCGCGTGATGAACGTTCAAAGACAGGCCAGAAGCGGAGCCGAACCGACCGGTCCGGATAAGATGCCGCCCGCCCGTCAGCTTTCCGAAATTCGCCGTAAAGTCACGGAGATTCTCGAAGAGGCCGAGAATCTCTGGATTGATACGCTCAAACCCGAGCTCGAAACCAAAGGCATTCGTTTCGCTAAATACTCTGCGCTGAATGCGGCTCAGAAGAAAGAAATGAACCGCTATTTCGACGAAGACATTTTCCCGGTTCTGACGCCTCAGGCCGTTGACAAAGGCCGCCCGTTCCCGATGATTTCCAACACAAGCTTGAACTTTGTGATGGAGCTTGAGGCGGTAGAAAGCGGTGTTTCGGTGAAGAACCGTTTTGCTCGCTTGAAGTGCCCGAACAATGTGCCGCGTTTCCTGTTTGTTTCCAATAAAGACAACACCGTTACGCCAGATCTTTCCTATGCCACAACAGACGGCGTGATCGTTCTTACCGAAGATCTGATCGGAAACCGTTTGAATACGCTCTTCCCGGGTTACAAAGTTAAGTCTCAGGGTCTTTTCCGTATCACCCGCAACACTGACGGTGAAATTGAAGAAGACGAAGCCGACGATCTGCTGTCTGCTGTTCGTGACTATGTCGAACAGCGCCGTTTCGGTTCGATCGTCCGTGTCGAAATTGAAAAGGGCATGCCGCAGCGTCTTCAGGACTTCCTGTATGAACATCTGGATCTCCATCCGAACCAGTTCTATCGCTGCCGTGTTCCGCTGGCCTTCTCCGAATTCGGCCGCATGATGAAGATCGATCGCCCGTCTCTGAAGTATCCGGCTGATCATCCCAAGACACCAAAGGCTTTTGAACCGGGCCGCAATTGCTTCGACGAGATCCGCAAACGCGACATCCTTGTCTACCATCCGTATGACTCTTTCAACTGCGTGCTGGAGTTCTTAAAGCAGGCCGCGCTGGATCCGAATGTTGTCGCAATTAAGCAGACGCTTTATCGCTGCGGCAGTGACTCTCCTGTTGCTAAGGCATTGCTTGAGGCACGCCGCCGCGGCAAGCAGGTGACAGCTGTCGTCGAATTGAAAGCTCGTTTCGACGAAGAACAGAACATTAACTGGGCCGAAGAGATGGAACGCAATGGTGTCAACGTTGTGTACGGTTTTGCCGGTCTCAAGATTCACGCCAAGCTCTGCTTCGTGGTCCGCCGCGAAAAAGGCAAGCTCGAGCGCTACACGCACATCGGTTCCGGCAACTACAACGCTGCTTCTGCCAAGATCTATACCGACTTAGGTCTCTTCACGGCTAATAAAGACATCAACGATGACGTCCAAGATCTGTTTAATGTGATGACCGGCTACGGTTTGGTCAGCCATTACCGCAAGCTGCTGGTGTCTCCGCACACGCTGCGTCCCGGCATCACCAAGCTGATTCGCCGCGAAATCGAACAGCACAAGAAGCACGGCAACGGCCATATCATCATTAAGTGCAACCAGCTGGTTGACTATGAAATGGTCAAGGTTCTTTATGAAGCCAGCCGCGCCGGTGTGAAGATCGAATGTATCGTTCGCGGTATCTGCAGTCTGCGCCCCGGCTTGCCCGGCGTTTCCGATACGATCACAGTTCGTTCGATCGTCGGACGTCTTTTGGAACATGCTCGCATCTACTACTTCCATAACAACGGAGATGAGGAGATGTACTTTGGCAGTGCCGACTTGATGACGCGTAATCTGAACGGCCGTATCGAAGTGTTGACGCCGCTTCTGCAGGAAAACCTGCGCAATAACGTTATGAATCAGATCGTCATTCCTCAGCTGAAGGACAACATCCACGCCTGGGTCATGAATTCCGACGGTTCCTACACCAAGCTTCAGCCTAAGAAAGATGAGCCTGTGTACGACAGCCAGGAAGAAATTGCGAAGAAATTAAACCTCATGAAGAAATAATCTTCTGATGCGTTAACCACAAAGCTCCCGCGGTTTGATACTCGGGAGCTTTTTTGGAGTAGAGATACATGGCACGAGACACTTCATCTCTTCAAGAAGCAAAAATGCTCCTGGAGGTTCTGAAGCGGATTCCTCTGAACCGTAAAATTTCCACGACAGACCTGCATCAGCAGCTCACGGCGGCAGGCTTTGAATTAAGCCGCCGGACTCTGCAGCGTTATTTGAAGGCTTTGTCTGAAAGCGATATGGGTGTTCAGTGCGACGACAAATCGAAGCCCTTCGGATACCGGCGTCTTTTGAATTCCAACGACTTGGATCGTGTAGGGCTTGGCGCCGACGGAGCGCTTTTGCTTCTGCTTGCTCGAGAGCATTTGCGCTATCAAATGCCGCCCGATCTTACCAATTCACTGTCCTATCTTTTTGATGCAGCAGAAAACTACATGCACACAGCGTCGGGCTCTTCGCCGGAGAAGCGCTGGCTGAGCAAAGTGCGTTTTGTGAGCGGAAGTCTGCCGCTTTGCCCGCCGATGATCCGTCCTTCGATATTTAATAAGGTTTCCGAGGGCTTATTTAAACAAGTCAAACTCGATATCGTTTATTTCAAAAGTGAGAACGAAGAAGAGGTTCAGCTGCGGGTATCTCCGCTGGGACTGGTTCAGCAGGATGTCAGACTGTATTTAGTCTGCTGTTATGAAGACACGACACAGATCAGGAACCTTGCACTGCATCGCATAAAGAAAGTTGAACTGACCTCTTTCATAGCTGAAGAACCGAAGGGATTTGATCTGCAGCAGTACGTTGACAGAAGTCCGTTTAATTACGGCAATGCACAAAAGGTATTGCTGGAGATGGTATTTAAAAACCGTCAGACAGCTTTGATTCTCAGAGAAACACCGTTTAATCGGATGCAGAAGCTGGAAGAGAGAAGAGACGGAACGTTTAAATTAACGGTAGAAGTGGCTGATACGGTTTTGCTCACCGGGTGGATAGAAGCTTGGCGAGAGAAGGCCGGAATTATTTCGGTCAAGAAAACGCCGATCCGATAACAACAAAAATCCCGCCACAGCAGCGGGATTTTTGTCGAATGCTTAAGAAGAATTACTCGCGGTCAGTGCGATAGAAATATTTTTGATGACGGCTGTTTCTTCTTTGATCATATGCGTAGCGAATCCAGGCTTCAGAGAGAGATTCTCCGTCTCTCCAATTGAAGGTGCGGACGCCTGCCCAAAGTTTCGGGTTCCACATCGGTTCGTCAGGAATACGAATAAAGGCATTTAAGCTCGGATATTCCTTCGGATTCTGCTTCATCATGACCGTCTTGCAGTCACGCACGAAGTCACCGTAGAAGTCGTCTACGAAGCGGTCAAACTTGGAGAAATCGATGGTGACGTCTTTGCCGCCGTTCGGAGAAGGTTCAACGAGAAGAATCGGAGAGCCGGTACTGTTCTTAGCAAGACGAAGCGTGATGCCGCCGTAGGTTTCATAGACGCTCTTGGAATAATCCGGCGTCGTCTGGAAGAAGTCTTCCGCGATCGGATTTAAACGAGGTTTGCGAAGCCAGGGCTTGTTCGGAACATTCGGTCCGGAAACGACCATGGTGCGGGGATCTGCAAGAACTTCGGGCGGAACGTTTAGATCTTTAGAGTGAACCATTTCCTCGAAAGCATGCTTATCTGCGTTTTTCTGCATCAGATCGAGGATTGCCCAAACTTCAGGAAGGTTTTCTGCCGGCAGATCAAATTCATCGACATAGCCGAATTTGGCGCTTTCTTCCTTGTAATTCGGACGCTGATCCAAAGCATGCATGACTTTCCAAGAACGACCTTGAGAAGCAGAGGGGACAGGCCATTTAGGTTCTTCAGCTTCCTGACCATCAGCGTTCATATCCACCGGAAGTTCGTTTTCCATGTCGTAGGCGGGAATCTGATAAATATTTGGGTTGTGTTTGGGAAGCTGGGGTTTATTTTCCTGTGCTTTTTTGGCCTGAGCAGAAGCTACGGCGTTGTCCACGGCGCTCTGAATAAACGAGTCGTGCAGGGCCTTTTCATTCTTACTTGCATTTCGGCCGCGCATCGTTCTTTGAAACAGAGAGTTTCTGCGGTTTCCTTTATCACGCTGCTGGAAGTTTTCGCGTCGGCTGTTGTTTGAAGAAAATTCGGAATGTGAAGCGGGCGTTTCAAACGCTGGCTCTTTGACTTCCGGAGCGGAACGAGTTTCCTGAACGGCAGGTTCGGGCGTCGGACTAAAGACTCGCGGCTCGTTGCTGAAAGTCGGCGCCAGTGCGGGCATCGAAACGGCCGGTGCAGGACTGACAGGTGCCGGGGCAGCTGCTGCCGGAGTGACAGCTGTCGGAGCCGCAGCTTCCGTAGTTTCCGGCGGACGTTTCTTTAATTGGAGTTTAGGTCTTCTCGGGGCTTCAGCAGCCGGAGATTCAATAGGAGAGGAAGTTTCTACAGGGGTTTGTGTTGTCGGAGCGGACTCAGCTGCTTGTGCAGCCTGGGACTGAGCGTTTGCGATCGCCGTTGCCTTAGTTTTCTCGTAATCTTTCACCCAATTGTATAGGCTAACGATATTGATGCCTAAGTCGGCAGCTACGGCAGCCGCCTTTTCTTTGCCTTCTACAACTCGCAGAGCTGCATGATGTTTAAATGAAGGATCAAAAGTTCGACGTGTTCTTTTTTGTTCCATAAACAGCGTTTCTTAAGTATTGCCGTCATTGGGAAGTTTTCTATCCATAAGCATTAGGAAAACGGCTTTCGATTAAATAAAAAGGAAAGACGAACGGGAAATCGAAACGTTAATAAAAACTTTCGTAGAGATAGACGGCGACGTGTCTTCGGGAAAGATTGTACCTTTATTTAGGTAAAAAGAGTTTAAAAATTAATCAAAAAACTGCGTTATTTCTTATTCTGAGCGTGATTTTGTAAGGGTTTGGAGCGCCTGCGGTCAAAAACGGATGATTTCTCCCATGATGTGAAAGAAATTTTACATAGTGAGCCATCAACCTAGGGAAACTACTAAAAAAATCACTCGTTTTTAAATATTGATCCTCTTCAAAATGACGTCATTCTCCTTTTTGCTTTTATTTAGTTTTATTAAATATCGTTATGACAACTAAGAACTCAACCTTTGGGAAGCTGACTGTTGCAGCTGCCCTTTGTTCTTCTGCCATTATGTGTGCAACCACGGCCTCTGCCGCCGGCTTCCAGTTGACTGAGCAGAGCGTGGCAGGTATGGGCCGTGCTCACGCCGGCGCCGGTATCGTCGGAGATGACGTTTCTGCGATTCACTTCAACCCTGCCGGTATGACGCTTTTGCATGGTCTTCAGACGACTGTGGCAGGTACTTATGTTTCTTTGGATATTGACTACAAAGGACTAAAAGGTCAGAGAGAAAACGGCCGAGATAAACCTGCAACTGTTCCCGCAGCTTTTCTTTCTTATCAGGTGAACGATTCTCTTTGGTTGGGTTTAGCCATTACTTCCCCTTATGGCATGAGAATTCGCTATGGAAGTGACTGGGCTGCGCATGAGAGAGGTATCAGCGGCTCCGTGACGACGGTCGACATCAATCCGAGCATTGCATGGAAAGTCAATGACTATGTCAGCCTTGGTGGTGGCGTTTCGGCACTTTGGACGCATTCAAAGATTAAAAGCGGCATTCCAGAAGGGGTTGGCGACGGCCAGTTTGAATATAAAGGTTCCGATTGGATGTTTACATACAACCTCGGATTAATGGTGACTCCAATTGAGGATTTGCGTTTTGGTGTTTCTTACCGTTCTTCTGCTCATGTGACTGCTAGAGGTGATTACTACATCCGTGGTAATAACTACATGAATGGTGAAGGTGATGGAAAAGGCCGTCTTCAGACTCCTGAAACGGTTTATATCTCCGCAACATGGAAGCCCATCCAAAGATTGAGACTTTCCGGATTGGCTCGCTGGGCCAATTGGAAAAAATTTGAGAACATGCGATTCAGCATGGACGACTCTAATAATTTACAAAAAACTCAATTTGGACAGATGGTTTCCATTGGGAGTCCTGGCTTAGCAGGCATGTTGCAAACAGGCCTGTCTAATATCAGTATCCAAAATGATTGGAAAGCCGCCTGGTTATTCTCTCTCGGCGCTGACTTAGACATTACTGATCAGTGGACCATCCGAGGTGGTATTGCGTTAGAGACTGATCCCATTAAGCACCAGCAGCTCAGAACAGCTTTGATTCCGGATACGAAGCGTCTGTGGCTGACTTGCGGCTTGTCTTGGAAACCCACACCTAAGTGGCAGATCGATATGGCTTACGGCCATATCCGTGGAATTGGTCACAGAGACCTTTATCAAAGCGATACCAGTAACGTAAAGGTCGGTAAGTTTGAAAAGATGAACGCGTGGATGGCCGGCGCTGCCGTCACCTATCGCTTCTAATTTCAACTATTTTCTTCAGCAAAAAATCCGGCTTCGGCCGGATTTTTTGTGTCTAGCGTCGTGGATATCGGAGCAATAAGCTGATAAATACGATGGCGGAAATAAAGCTCAGAATGCTTCCAGGCAGCGCGCTGAAGTCGGCAAATCCGTAATGTCTGATCGCTTCTCCGCCGAGGAAGGCACCGATCGCATTGGCGCCGTTATAAGCGATCTGACCTAAAGCCGCGAGAATCACTTTAGCGTCTCCCGCTCCGGCAATAATCAGCGCCTGCATGGGGCCGGAGATGAAAAAATAGCCGAAAGCGGCAAGGGACATGGAACTGATTGCCAGCCAAGGAATGTGCGAATAGAAGAGAGCACCTAAGACAGCAATAGCAATAAGCGTTTGGCCGACGCAGACCAGTGCAACATCCGAATAATATTTTGTGAGCGGAGCCGAAACGATGTTTCCGATGAACATTGAGGCGCCTGCCAAAAACATGATTAAGGTCATGGATGCTGCCGGCAGATGGGCGATAGTGGCCATGATCGGATCAGCGTAGGAGTAGTAGGCGTAGAAGCCGGCACTGCCGATAGCGACTCCGGAAAGGATGAACCAAGGATGCCAGCTTTTAAGAGCCGTAAGCTCGTTGGACAGCGGCTTCTTAACAACAGGCATGGAAGGAAGCCAGCGTGTTAAAGCCAGGATTAAAAGTAACGCTAAAACGGCAATGAAGCCGAAAATCAATCTCCAGCTCACGGCTAAACCAATGAGAGATCCGAGCGGCACGCCGACGAGGTTTGCTGATGTTTGACCTAAAACCATCAGCGTGACATCGCGAGAGGCTTTGCCGGGTTCGGCGAGACGTTCACAAACGACAGCGCTTAAAGCAAAGAAAATTCCGTGAGGAGAGCCTGACACGAATCGTGCGGCGAGCATCATGATGTCGTTCTGGGCCAGAGAAGCACCTAAATTCCCGCAAAAGATCAGGCAGGCCGCAACTAAAAGTGTGGTTTTAAGGTTCGCGTTGCGCCCGAATACTAATAGGCCGACGATGCCGGCGCAGACGCCTGCCGCATACGCAGAGATGTAAAGACCGGCCTGCGGAATCGTGACATGGAAATCATTAGCGATCGCCGTTAACACCGGCACGATGCCGAGTTCGGCAACACCGAGGCAAAAGGTTCCGATGCAGAGAGCTGCAATATGTTTATTAAGCTGCATAGTGAGTTATAGATGAGTCGAGTCCACTTTATGCAAAAACCAGAGACAAAAATAAAAGGCCTGCTCTAAATCGGGAAGGAATACCCTGAGCAGGCCGAAACTCTAACGAAATTGTCAGACAGCAGCCATTAATTCCACTTCAAGTCGATAGCCGAAATGCAGTTCTTTAACAGGAACGACGACTCGAGCTGGACGAGCAGATTTGAATCGTTCGCTGTAAAGGCGATTGATTTCGGGCCAGTCATTGAGGTCAGCAATATAAATGCGGCAGTTCACAACTTTTTCTAAAGAACTCTCACATTCTTTAAGGATTGTTTCGATGACGTCGAATACAGCATCAAACTGTTCTTTGACACTGGCTTCCGGTTTCACGCGCATTGGAAGGACGCCGGAAACATATGCGGCACCGTTAAAAATGACAGCATGCGAGTAATGGCCGTTGGGAGGCGGCAAAGACGGAAGAATAACTTCTCTCATAATGAAACTCCTTTCGGCTGCCAGCCATAGATGCGGTTCCAAATATCAACGATCTTGCCCTTACGAATGACGAAGTACTGAGGATGCTGAGCAGCCATTGCGCAGGCATGATTCGGAAGGATTCTGAGACGAGTCCCGATCGGGAAATCCTTGGGATCAACTAAGCGGCCGTCACGGTGAGTAATGATGCCGTGCTCTTGGTTGGCGGAAGCGACGATGAGATCATCAATCGGATTTCCGTCGATGTCGCATACCACCCCGTAGCCTTGATCGACAGCTTGAGTTGCTGTTCCCCGATCGCGGGAGAGAGCCATCCATCCGCCGTCTGTGATGATCCAGCCTTTTTCTTTTTGATGTCCTGTGACTTCAACTAACAAGGACAAAGCAATTTGATCAATTGTGCAAACCTTTAGCCCGGCCATCACCAAGTCAAAGAGACAGTAAACGCCACAGCGGACTTCGGTAACGCCCTCCCAAGATTCGGCAAAGACGGCGGTAGGAGTGGAACCTGCAGAGATAATCTTCGGATCGAATCCGGCCTTGCGCAGACGATTGGCGCAATGAACGAGAGAATCTCTTTCATTTTCCTGAGCCTTGAGGCAAGCGGCTTGACCGACACACTTATAGGAATCGCCTGCGTGTGTGAGCACGCCGGCAAAATAGGCCTTTCCTTGGAGAATTTTTGCGATTTCGATTAGATCGTCAGAGTCGGGCTTAACACCGGATCTGTGTCCGTCGACGTCGATTTCAATCAGAACTGGGCAGGGGATCTTTCTTTCTTCGCAGTAAGTGCTGAACTGCTCGGCTGTTTCCTTGTTGTCTAAGATGACCTTCAAGTCGCAGCCTGCTTCTCTTAAGTTTATGGCGCGTTCGAATTTTCCCGGCGAGATACCGACGGCATAAATAAGATCAATAACGCCGAGATTAAAGAAATACTCAGCTTCTAACAAAGTTGAAACGGTCGCAGGCCCCGAAGGGGATGTCATTTGAACCTTTGCGAACTCAATGCATTTTCCGGTTTTGAGGTGAGGGCGGAGCGCTACATGCAGACGTTCTGCTTTTTCTTTCATCCAATTACAGTTCCGAGTGAACTTGTCTAGGTCAAGGAGAAGGGCCGGGGTTTGAACGGTTTTGAGATTCACGATTGCTCCCAGAGATTGTTATTTTGATGGTTGTTATTTTAGATCAGCACTTAAATCCAAGGATTGAGGGGATTGAGACATGAGTGAAAACAAGGACATCTAAGGAAGCTCTGTAAAATGCTTGATTCTTCCCAATGGCCTTTAGAGACTTAATTTTCAAAGGATCTGGCCGAAATTTTCCATTCAGGAGGAGTTGATTGGGGCCTAATCAATCAATTTCCTCCCCAATAGATACAGTTATCCTAGACGAAGCTCACCTTAGTTCGATTTTCGAAGCAATTTCCGATGAACATGTTGGCAATCGAGGCCAGCATTG